>RRZU013612876.1_pt1 | contig 16197 bp, 12 predicted proteins | sample 2165561 | NCBI WGS metagenome assembly RRZU01 (sample SAMN10456909, study PRJNA506462) | wastewater metagenome | isolation source: wastewater sludge | place: USA: Moscow, Idaho
GCGGCTCGAACTCGAGGACGACATCGACGTCGTCGGGGAGTCCGGCTCGGCCGAGGAGGCCCAGCGGCGGATCCCGGCGCTGCGTCCCGACGTCGCCGTCCTCGACGCGCGCCTGCCGGACGGCTCGGGCATCGAGGTGTGCCGGGCGGTGCGCGGTGTCGACCCGAGCATCCGCGGCCTCATCCTCACGAGCTACGACGACGAGCAGGCGCTGACCGCAGCGGTCCTCGCGGGCGCCTCGGCCTACCTGCTCAAGGCCATCCGCGGGGGCGACCTCGTCGACACGATCCGCCGGATCGCCGCCGGCGAGTCGCTTCTGGATCCGCAGGCCGTCGCCCAGGCCCAGATCGACCTCGCATCCCCGACGACCCGAGACCCGCGGCTGCGCAGCCTCACCCCCCAGGAGCGCCGCATCCTCGTCCTCGTCGCCGACGGGATGACGAACCGCCAGATCGGCGGCGCGCTCTTCCTCGCCGAGAAGACGGTGAAGAACTACCTCACGGCGATCCTCGCCAAGCTCGGCATGGAGCGCCGGACGCAGGCCGCCGTCTTCGCCGCGACCCACAGCGACGAACTGCGCGACACCGGGCGCTGATTGCGGGTTCTCGGTCGGCGTGAGCCTCTGGCCTGGGACCTTGGGCCCGTGCCAAAGGCCTGACGGCGGCGCACGCTGGCCACATGACGCGAGGTAAGTGGGCAGTGTCGCCTCCCTTCACCGGGATCGTCGCCAAGGATGTGGTGGCCGGTCTCCTCGGCCCGCACGGGGCCCATGCGGTGGCCCGTGCGGCGGTCCAGGAGGCCGCCTCGCGCGGGGCGCGGGTCCGGTTCCTCCAGATCACCTCGCCGGGGGCCCGACCCCCGGCCGGGGTGGCGCCCGCGCAGGAGCCGATCGAAGCGCACGGCGAACTCGGAGCCGAGCCGGTGATCGACGACCGCAGCGCGACCTTCACCGCCGCGCTGCGGGCCCTTCGGGAATTCCCGCGGGTGCCGGTCACCTTCGAGGCCGCTGTGGGAGAGCCGGGAGCCGTGCTCGTCGAGCACACGACGGACGCCGACATCCTTGTGCTGGCCGCCGGGTTGCCGGAGGACGTCGCGGCCTACTGCCGGCGGCACGCGTCGTGCGACATCCTCACGGTCCGCCCCGCTCCGATCGCCCGCACGGCCTGAGTCGAGCGCGAGCGTCGCCTACCATCGCACGGTGAGCCCACGTCATCGCGGATCCGAGCCCGGTCCGCGGCACCCCGGCCTCGTCGGCGCCGCCCTCGAACTTGAAGACCTCCTCGATGAGATCCGGCAGCGGGCGGCCGGGGCTGCCGCCGCGCAGGAGCGGCTCGGGCAGCTGCTCGAGGCAGTCGTCGCGATCGGCTCGGATCTCGACCTCAACGCCGTGCTCGGCAAGGTCCTGGAGTCGGCATGTGTGCTCCTGGGGGCCCGCTACGGCGCGCTCGGCGTGCTCGACGCGACCGGGGATCAGCTCGCGGACTTCATCACCTACGGCATCGACGAGGCGGACCGGCGGGCGATCGGTGACCTGCCGCACGGGGCGGGCATCCTCGGCCTGCTCATCCGGGAGCCCTCGACCCGCCGCATGGCGGACCTCACGACCCACCCCGACTCGGTCGGCTTCCCGCCGAACCACCCGCCGATGCACGCCTTCATCGGCACCCCGGTGCGGGTGCGCGACACCGTCTTCGGCAACCTCTATCTCACGGAGCGCCTCGACGGGACGCCGTTCTCGGAGCAGGACGAGATCCTCCTCGAGGGGCTCGCGACCGCCGCCGGCATCGCGATCGAGAACGCGCAGCTCTACCGGCGCGCCCAGGGCCGGCAGGAGTGGTCCCAGGTGGTCGGCGAGCTGACCCAGACCCTCCTCGAGGGGCGCAACGAGAGCACGGCCCTGGCCCGCATGGTCAAGCACGCTCGCGAGATGGGCGGCGCGTCGCTCGGTCTCCTCGCCGTGCAGGACGAGGCCGGTCATCTCGTCGTCCAGGCGATCGAGGGCGAGGGCACGGTGCCGCACGCGGGGGTCGCGCAGCTGCGCAGCCCGCGGTGGCCGATCATCCTGCACGAGCGGGTGCCGCTCCTGCTCCTGGCGATGCCCGGCGACCGTCACGTCGGCGAGCTCACCGCCGAGCTCGCCCAGCTGGCCGGGCTCGACGAGGTCGGGGCGTGCGCGCTCGTGCCGATCACGGTCGGCGCCGTCGAGATGGGCATCATGTGCTTCGTCTGGGCGACGGATCGCCGCGGCGAGGCCCGCGACACGATGGAGCTGCTCACGCCCTTCGCCGAACAGATGGGGCTGGCGATCGAGGCCGGGCGCGCCCAGCGCCAGCGCGGTCGGGCCCGGCTCCTGGAGGAGCGGGACCGGATCGCCCGCGACATGCACGACCACGTGATCCAGCGCCTCTTCGCCGCCGGTCTGAGCCTCCAGGCCGTCGCCCGGCAGACCGAGGGGGCGCCGCGGGAGCGGATCGAGCACGTCGTCGACGAGCTCGACCTCGCGGTCAAGGACCTGCGGCACGCGATCTTCGAGCTGCACCAACAGCTGCCTGAAGGGGGACTCGGCCCCGAGATCGAGGTGCTCGTCTCCCGCTTCGCCCAGAACGCGGGCTACGTGCCCGACCTCACCTTCACCGGGCAGCTCTCCGAGGTGCCCCCGGAGCTCGAGCACGACGTCGTCGCCGTCGTGCGCGAGGGCCTGTCGAACATCGTGCGGCACTCCCAGGCGAGTGACGCCCAGGTCCGGGTCAGCACGGTGGACGGGCTCGTCGTGACGATCGAGGACAACGGGGTGGGGATCGGGCCCGAGGCGTCGCTGCGCGGACTGGCCAACTTGCAGAACCGGGCCGCCGCCCACGACGGCGCCTTCTCAGTGAGCTCGAGGATCCCCTCAGGAACGCTCCTTAGGTGGCGAGTTCCCCTGTTCACCGAGTGATTTCGCATTGTCGCCGGGGGCGATAGTCGAGGCGAAGCACGGCCGAGAAGCCGGTGGCGATGATCCGTCACCGCATCGACCTGCCGGATTCGTTCGAAATGGAGACGGTTGAAGCGTCAATTGTGCATTAGAGTGGGGCCATGTCGATCGGCGTCGCCCCACCGAACTCGCCCTTGCCGTCCAGCGGCCAGGCGCGTGCAGGCTTCGGTGACCTCGCCGACGGTGCAGGTCAGGGGCTTGGAGCGATCCCTGAGACCCTCCTGCCGGACCCGCTGGTCGCGCCCGAGATGCCGCCGGTGTCGGGCGATGTCTCCTCGAATGTCTCCCATCCCGAAGACTCCGGCGAATCGGAAAATGTCCCGAGTGGCAGCCCGTGGCCCACGCCCGCGGAACGCGAGGCCTGGCTCGCGCTGAGCACCATCATGTTCAAGCTGCCCGGCCTGCTGGATCAGCAGTTGCAGCGGGATTCCGATCTCAGCTTCTTCGAGTACATGGTGCTCGCGGTCCTTGCCGAGCAGTCGCCGCCGCGGCTGCGGATGAGTCAGCTCTCGGCGCTGACGAACGGCTCGCTCTCGCGCCTGTCGCACGTGGCCAAGCGCCTCGAGAGCAAGAAGTACATCGTCCGCAGGACCGATGCGATCGACCGTCGCTCGACGAACGCCATCCTCACCTCGGCCGGCCTGGCCAAGGTGCGCGACACCTCGCCGGGGCATGTCGCGTGGGTGCGCCATCTCGTCTTCGACAACATCACGCCGGCCCAGGTCTCGCAGCTCACCGAGATCGTCTCGCGGGTGCGTCCCGACCTCGATCCCGACAACGAGTTCATCGCCCGCTGAGGCACCCGCCGGGCCAGCGCCACTGCCACTGGGGGCTGCGCCCGATCTGTGCCGGCGTTACATCCGAGGCGCGAGACGAGCGTCCTGATGTCGACAGGGCCGATTTCGGCGCATTGATCTGCCTCCCATCGGAATTCGCGAAACGCACGTTTATGCAGGCCACAGCCTTGTATCCATGTCCAGGACGCGCCGGCGCCGATAGACGCACACTCGGGAACAAGGCGACGCTCTCCGGCGTAATTGCCTGCGCACGGCTCCTGAATCCGTGCGGTAACTCGGGGTGCACAAGAGCCGCCCGGGTCCTCGACCGGTAGAGGGCCCGGGCGGCTTGTGTGCGCCGCCTGAGCGACCCTCACCACACCCTCAGCGCACCCTCAAGCGCGCCCTCGACGTGGCCGGGCCTCACGCGCGCGAGGAGGGTCCCGCCCACCTCTCCTATCCATAAGCCCTGATTTGACGACACATAACGTCACGACCTAATGTCGGTCCCGGTCACGAGACCCAGCGACAAGCCCTGGCTTGCTGGGCGGCAACCCTCACGATGTGGCGGGGTGCTCCAGGTGGATGACCCGGTTCGACGACCGTCGGACAAGCACATGTGCGCCGTCGCCTTCACCCAGGTGACGGCTTTCGTCATGAGAGGACCTGTCATGAGTGACTCCCGCCTGCCCGAAAACGGCGAGAACGCCCCGCAGCAGCCGAGCCGAGCCGGCTCCGATGCCCCGCTCGCAGCGCTGCCCGAGCGCCCGCGCACGAGCCGCTCCAAGGCTGTCGGCGGGGTGCTCATCGCCGCGCTGGCGCTGGCCCTGGCCGGCGGCGGATGGGCGCTGACCCGCGGCGACGAGGCCTCGCAGGACTCGGGAGCCACGGGTGGATCGGCCCCCACGACGGTGCGGATCGGCACGACCGAGGCCGCCGCGGACTACTGGCCGCCGCTGCAGACGCTGGCCAAGCAGAACGGCATCAACCTCGAGGTCGTCAACTTCTCGGACTACCCGCAGGCCAACCCGGCGCTCGCGCAGAAGCAGATCGACCTCAACCTCTTCCAGCACCTGCAGTTCCTCGCGGGCTACAACGTCAACGACTCCCAGACGCTCGCGCCGATCGGCTCGAGCGTCGTCGTGCCGCTCGGTCTCTACTCCACCAAGCACACGAACGTGGCGCAGATCCCCGACGGCGGGACGATCGCCATCCCCAACGACGCCACGAACCAGGCCCGCGCGCTCTTGGTCCTCCAGCAGGCGAAGCTGCTCACGCTCAAGGGCGGCGGCTCCAGCCTCTCCACCCCGGCCGACATCGACGCGGCCGCCTCCAAGGTCAAGGTCACCCCGGTCGACGCGGCCCAGACGGTCGCCGCGCTGCCCTCGGTCGACGGCTCGATCGTCAACAACAACTTCGCGCTCGACGCCAAGCTCGACCCGAAGTCGGCGCTCTTCTCCGACGACCCGGCCAAGCCCGAGGCGGAGCCCTACATCAACGTCTTCGTCGCCCGGGCCCAGGACAAGGACAACCCGACCTACGCCAAGCTCGTGCGGCTCTATCACGACCCGAGCGTCGTCTCCGCGGTCAAGGCGCAGTCGAAGAACACCGCCGTCATCGTCGATCGCCCCGCCGCCGACCTGCAGCGCATCCTCGCCGGCCTGCAGAAGGCGCAGGGCAAGTGAGCGAGGTCGAGCACACCGAGGCGGCGGGCCATCCCGCCAGCGAGGCCGCCGAGGCGATCATCCGTTTCGAGGGCATCGGCAAGGTCTTCACCCGCGGCGCGAGCCGGGTCGCCGCGCTGGAGGACATCACGCTGGATGTGCGCCGCGGCGAGGTCTTCGCCGTCATCGGCTTCTCCGGCGCCGGCAAGAGCACGCTCGTGCGGCTCATCAACGCCCTCGAGACCCCGACCTCCGGCACGGTGACCGTCGACGGCGCCGACCTGAGCCGGCTCGACGCGGCGCAGACCCGCGCGCTGCGGGCCCGGATCGGGATGGTCTTCCAGCAGTTCAACCTCCTGCGCTCGCGGACCGTCTACGGCAACATCGCCTACCCGCTGGAGGTGGCGGGCTGGGACACGGAGCGGATCGAGGTGCGGGTCACCGAGCTGCTCAACTTCGTCGGGCTCGTCGACAAGGCGTGGGCCTACCCCGAGGAGCTCTCCGGCGGCCAGAAGCAGCGGATCGGCATCGCCCGGGCGCTCGCGGCCCGCCCGAGCATCCTGCTCGCCGACGAGTCGACGAGCGCCCTGGATCCCGACACGACCCGCGAGGTGCTCGCGCTGCTGCGGCGCGCGAACGAGGAGTTCGGGGTGACGATCGTCGTCATCACCCACGAGATGGACGTCGTCCGGGCGATCGCCGACCGGGTCGCCGTGCTCGAAGGCGGCCGGCTCCTCGAGACCGGCACGGTCCACCAGGTGTTCGCCGATCCGCGGCACCCGGGGACGGCCCGCCTCGTCGGCGCGACGCTGTCGAACATCCCGCAGGCCGAGGACCTGCGCCGGCTGAGGGCGAGCCACCCCGGCCGGCTCGCGACGGTCACGCTGACCGACGAGCGCGGCTTCGGGGCCGTCCTCGGTGGCGCCCACGAGCGCGGGGTGCGCTTCGAGATCGTGCACGGCGGGATCACGGTGACCAAGGGCGAGTCCCTGTCGACGTTCACGCTCGCCCTGCAGGGCGAACCCGACGCGGTGGCGGCATTCCTGCGCGACCTCGCGGCCATCGGGAGCGTCACGACCGTCTCGACCGGGGAGGAGGCGGCATGAGCTCCGACTGGTCCACCCTCCTGCCCGTCTACCTCGACGCGATCGGGCAGACGCTCCTCATGGTCGTCGTGACGATGCTCGTCGGCGGGATCCTCGGCCTCGCTCTCGGCGTCGGCCTCTACGTGACCCGGCACGGCGGCATCCTCGCCCAGGGGCCGCTGCACACGGTGCTCAACATCCTCGTCAACATCGTCCGGCCGATCCCGTTCATCATCTTCATGACGGCGGTCGGGCCGCTCACGCTGCTCGTGATGGGCACGACGGTCGGCACGAGCGCGGCGCTCTTCCCGCTCTCGCTCGCGGCGACCTTCGGAATCTCCCGGCTCGTCGAGCAGAACCTCGTGACGATCGACCCCGGCGTCGTCGAGGCCGCCGTCGCGATGGGCGCGAGCCCCTGGCGGATCGTACGGACCGTCCTCATCCCCGAGGCGCTCGGTCCGCTCATCCTCGGCTACACCTTCGCCCTCGTCGCCGTCGTCGACATGACGGCCGTGGCCGGCGCGGTCGGCGGTGGCGGGCTCGGGCAGTTCGCGATCACCTACGGCTACCAGCGCTTCAACTGGACCGTCACCGGCCTCGCCGTCGTGACGATCATCGTGCTCGTGCAGATCGCCCAGTTCAGCGGCAACGCCCTGGCCCGGCGGGTGCTGCGCCGGTGAGGGCGATCCTGCCCGGGTGAACGAGTCCGGCTCCTGACCTTCGGGTCGGGAGCCGGACTCATCGGGTGGCTCGTCCTGGGCCTCCGAGGGGTGTGTCTATGGGGGCAGGGCCCGGTCAGTCGCTCGTCGGCTGCGACGTCGAGGCCTGCCCGTAGCCGGCGATGAGCCCGGCGACCTTGGCCAACTCGGCGTCGTCGAGGATCCGCTGGGGTGCCGGATAGGCGGCCACCCGCAGCTGGATCTCGCAGATGTACTCCAGGTAGGCGGTCTGGTCGAGGCACTTCTCCAGCGAGGAGCCGACGAGCACGGCGCCGTGGTTGCTCATGAGCGCGGCCGTGCGGCCCTGCAACGCCTCCGTCACGTGATCCGCGAGTGCGGGAGAGCCGAACGTCGCATACGGCGCGACGCGGACCGGCCCCCCGAACATCGCCGTGTAGTAGTGCCCCGCCGGGACGACGTCGACGACCGTCGACAGCGCCGAGGAGGCGGGGGAGTGGGTGTGCACGATCGCTGTGTGATCGCTGCCGGCATAGACCGACAAGTGCAGCGGCAGTTCGCTCGACGGCGCGAGTGGCGCCTCGATCGGGGCACCGGACAGATCGTGCACCCCGACACACGCGGCCGTCATCGCCTCGTAGTCGACACCGCTGGGGGAGATGACGACCTGGTCACCGACCCGCACCGAGACGTTCCCGGCCGTCCCGACGACGAGCCCCTCCCGGCTCAGGCGCTTGCACGCCTGCGCGACCGCCTCCCGTTCCCGGGGCAGCAGCATGACTACTGACCCGGCCGGATGACGACCTTCATCTCCTCGGGCGCCCCGGCCCGATCGAGCGCCGTCGCCGCGTCGTCGAGGCCGTACGTGCTCGTCACGAGCGCGTCGAGGTCGACCTTGCCGCTCGCGACGAGATGGATGCCCAGCGGCCAGGTGTCGGTGTAGCGGAAGATGCCGGTGACGACGAGCTCGCGGTTCTGGATCTGCGGGATCGGCAGCGGGATCTCGTCGGCGCCCATGCCGACGAGGACGACGCGGCCGGCCGGCTTGACCGTGTAGATGCCGCTGACGACCGCCGGGGTGACGCCCGCGGCGTCGATGAACGCGTCGACCTCGAGGTTCGCGGTCTTGAGGTCGGTGACCATCGGGTCGATGACGTCGGTCGCGCCGTGCTGCAGGGCGAGCTCGCGACGCTCCGGCGCCGGGTCGGAGACGATGATCTCGCTCGCCCCGAAGGCCCGCGCGGTCTGGCACATGATGATGCCGATCGGGCCGGCGCCGGCGATGAAGACGCGGTCACCGGGCTTGAGGTCGGCCTTGCGGGCCGCCGCGATCCCGACGGACAGCGGCTCGAGCATCGCCGCAGCATCGTCGCTCACCTCGTCAGGGATCGGGTGCGCGAAGTCGGCCTGGATCGTCACGTACTCGCACAGGCCGCCGTCGATCGGTGGCGTCGCGTAGAACTCCATGTCCGGGCAGAGGTTGTAGCGCCCCGCCTTGCACTGCTCGCACACGCGGCACGAGCGCTGCGGCTCGACGGCGACGCGCTGCCCGATCCGGGACTCGTCGACGTCCGCGCCGACCGCCACGATGCGGCCGCCCAGCTCGTGACCCAGGATGATGTCCTTGTCGACGACGAAGTCACCGATCCGGCCGTGCTTGTAATAGTGCACGTCCGAGCCGCAGACCCCGACCGCACCGACCTGGACGAGCACCTCGTCGGCCGCGAGCGTCGGCACCTCCCGCTCGTCCGTCGTGATGCTCAGATCCGTGTGCAGGATCGAGGCGCGCATGGTGGGGGGCACGTCCACGGACGTCGACATCGGGACTCCTCGCGAGTGGCTGAGATGAGCCCCCAGGCTATCGTCGCGAATGGGCCGCCACCCCTGAAGGATGACGGCCCGTCCGTTGAGTTCTCTACGTCTTCGTCAGAGGTCGTAGTACATCTCGAACACCGCAGGCGGTGTTGGGTGGTGCCGAGCATCGCGGGAAAACATGGTCTGAACTGCGCAAACGCCGATTTCGCGCGATGGTCGATGTTGGCCGATTTCGGCCTCGAACGGATCTCCTGCGGAATCCCTGCGGAATCTCACACAGCCTCCGGTCATGCGACGAGCCGCATCCCGAGGGTTCCGTAGGGGCTGAACGGATCGGTCCCGGTGACGCCGAACATGGAGCGCCACGCCTGATCGTCCCCGTGTGGACGCTGGGTCCGACGATTCGCACGACCTCGTGTGATCCGCGGCCATGCCGCTCGTGTGCGCCCCCTACGCTCAGTTGCCGTGAAACCACGGCTAAACGAAACTCAACACGCGGTGCTTGGGGTTGACCCCGTCTGGTGGACATCCTGATCGGTCAGGTACGCCTGGCCAGGAGAGGATGCCGTTATGGGCTCCAGGAGGAAGAGTTACACCCCCGCGTATCGCCGGGATGCTGCCCGGTTGGTGATCGATTCGCAGCGTTCGATCGCTGAAGTCGCGCGCGAGATCGGCGTGGGCGAGCAGCTGCTGGGCCGGTGGGTCGCGGCTGAGCGTGCGCGGATGGATGACCCTCCGGCCGCGTTGGACTTCAACGAGCGTGCGGAGTTGGAACGCCTGCGTGCGGAGAATTCGCAGTTGCGGATGGATCGGGAGTTCCTAAAAAAAGCCGCGGCCTTCTTCGTGGCCGAGAGTTCGAACCCGTCGCCGCGTTCGAATTGATCGACATTGAGAAGGCCAATTTCGCGATCGGGCGCATGTGTGACTTGTTGGGCGTGTCCCGGTCCGGTTTCTACAAGTGGGCGGCTCGCCAGGGCGGGGATCCCAGTGAGCGCGAGCGTCGAACGGAGCAGTTGCGGGTGAAGATCCGTCGTTTCCATGCCGAGTCAGGCGGGGTCAACGGGGCGCCGAGGATCCTGGCCGATCTGCGAGAGGATGGGGAGGTCGTCTCCCGTAAGACGGTCGCCAAGATCATGCGCGCCGAGCACCTGGCCGGGGTCAGCCCCCGCGCGTTCGTGCCGGTCACGACCATCCCCGATCAGGCTCCGCACAACATCCCCGACCTGGTTCGACGCGACTTCGACCAGGGCGCCGTGAATAAGGTGTGGACCTCGGACATCACCTACCTGGGCACCGGAGAAGGCTGGTTGTACTTGTGTGCCGTTCGTGACGGGCATTCCCGTCGAGTATTGGGATACGCGTTCTCGGAATCACTTCACACCGATGTCGTGGAGACAGCCTTGCGGCGAGCGGTCATATTCCGCGACGGGGACACCAGCGGGGTCATCTTCCATGCAGACCGAGGCTGCCAATACACATCCATGCAGCTGGCTTTGGCCGCGGAAAAACTCAAGGTTCGCCTTTCGGTCGGGCGGACCGGAGTATGTTGGGACAATGCTCAAATCGAATCATTCTGGTCGACCCTGAAGACTGAGTACTATGATCGGCACGTCTTCGACACCCACGCCGAAGCCATCCACGGCGTGACCGACTGGATCGAGACCTTCTACAACCGCCGCCGGCGCCACAGCGCCCTGGGCTACGTCTCACCGGTCACCTTCGAGAACCACCCCGCCACAGCGGCCCAGAACGCCGCTTAACCGATGTCCACCAGACGGGGTCAACCCCAACCTGGCTACGCACATAAGGGAGACACGCCCTAACCACACCGTCGGTCGCCCAGTTGGTCAGTGAGGATCACGCGCTCGCGGCCCGGACGATCCGCCGCCACGCCGCCGATGCGCTCGACAGGCTGGGGGAGGTCGCCCGTCAAGGCGGGCTGGCGCTCTGACGTCCGGCCTCAGCCCAGGCCAGCGTCTCGTGCGACCACGTCTTGCCCTCAGCATCGCCGGAGAGCGCGGGGTCAATGAGGCGCTTCGCGAGATCGGTAGCGAGGCCCACGGTCCGGTAATCGGCGCAGTGGGGGACAGGTCTGCTCAGCTTCGTGTAGCCGGCTCCCCACGCGGAGGGCACCGCGAAGCTGTCGAACGGCTCCATCTGGCGTCGGCGTGCCTCGGTGACGGTGGCGACTCGCAGCGCGGTGCCGTCGATGTCCTGCGTGGTCGCGATCACGACGAGGTCGACGAGGTCCTTCTCGCGGCTCGACGTGCGTTCGTTGTACTCGGTCATGGTCGCGCAGACCTTGTCGGCGACCTGGTCGACGACGGGGTAGAGGCGGTACTGGTGGCTGACGAGGCGCGGCAGCTCCAGTGCGTTCGCCGGGTCGGTCGTGGTGACCTCACCGGTGATCCCGGTGCCGACGGCGAGGTCCACCTGCAGCGAGCCCTTGGTGCTGAGCCCGATGAAGATCTCGAACCTGACCTGGTAGCCGTCGGTGTAGGGCTGGGTGTCGTTGCCGATCGACGGGGTGTGGCTGACGTACTGGAACCGGAAGTGGTCGCCAAGGTCGATCGCTGCCAGACGGACCAGGTCCTCGAGGGCTTGGGTGAGACTGAAGCCGCGGCGATACAGGTCGATGTCCCGAGTGGCGCGGGTCGAAGGCACTCGGGCGAGCATGCCCGTGCCGCCCTTCAGCACCCACTCGGAGTCCTCGGCCTGGGAGAACACGCGGCTCAGGAAGCGGTTGAAGTACTCCAGCTGGATCCGCTTGTTGCCGTCGAGTGACGGATCGGCAGAAGCTGCCCTCCTCGCTGCGTCCTTGATCGCGTTTTCGACGCCGCGCGGAGAGGAGTATGGCTCGGGCTCAGCCACGCGTGACCGCCTTCTGGGTCTCACGAATGGCGGCAAGCGTCTCCGGCTTGCGCGCGATGCTGTCGCTCAGGGCAGTGGCCCATCCCCGGCTGATCTTCTCCATGACGTCACTGTCGACGAGCTGTGCCGAGATTCGGCGCGCGACCTCGTCGAAACCTGCGTTCTTGACCAGGTCGGCGCTCACGCGCTCCATAGTTGCGTTGAAGTCGGCGAGCTGGGGAGCCATCGAACTCCGGATTGTTGCGGCAACCGACTCCTGGATCGAGCGCATGGTCTGTTGCATCTCGGGAGTCATGACGAGCCGATCGAGGTCCTCCTTGCTGAGGCCGACGAAGTAGTTCGCAGCGACCCGAGAGCCGAGCGACGCGTCGGCGGCGACTCGACGCGCGACAGCCTCCGAGTCGATGCCTGCGATCTCCATCAGCCGATCCAGCAGGGCGGCTCCATCGCCCTTCTTGAGTCCGTTGCGCTGGGCGAGGGGAGCGAGGAGTGATCGGAGCCGATCGAGGTCGAGGTTCCGCTTGCGAGAGGCGTCGCGGAGTGCGTCGGCGACGAGGCTGAGGTCACCCACCTCTTCGATGAGATCGGCGATGGTGCGCTCCATCGTCATGGCCGGCAGGCCATCGACGAGCGTGACGTCGCGGGGGTCAAGCGTGCGCTGGCGGTAGCGGATGGCGCTGCGCTGACTCTGCCGGCGGGCGGGGGAGACGAACTCGTGCCGTAGGGCGCGGAAGTCACCGATGCCCTGCAGGTCGGCGGCGGACTCTCCTGCCACGACCACGCCGTTGGCGCCGTCTTTGATGCGCGCCTCGCCCGTCGTCTTCGGATCGGTGCTGAGCCAGGCTGCCTTCAGGTCGTCATATGGGCCCGCGGGAGCGCCGGCGTCCTTGTAGACCCCGTGGGCGAGGCGTTCCAGCTGGCCGTCGGCGGCGAGTCGCGAGAGGTCGAGGCGTGTGATGCCGTGCATGCTGGCTTGGGCCGAGGTCACCATGCCCCACTGGTAGGCGGTGACCTCAGCGAGCATGCGGAGGGCATCTTTCGACTTCATGCTTGGAGTGTATCGCCTATTTAGATACATCCCAAGCGAACAGATAGCCTTCAGAGCCCAAGGGTAGGTCCGCTGCTCGAAGAGGCGGTGCGACGGAACTCATCGACCGGAGCCGCGCGCCCAGTCCGCCGTGCGGCGAGATCCTTCACGCGGTAGGCGAGCGCGGCGGTCGCGTGGTCGACAGGCAGCGGCTTGCGGGCGACGGCGAGCTCGAGCATCCGCTCGGCATCGAAGCCCTTGCGCTGGATCCCGTCGAGGTACTTCGCCAATTGGCCGGTCTGCTCATCGCGATTCCCGACGTACGCGACGATCCGCTCCTGCCAGGCGTGCAGCGCTTCGCCGTAGCGTGCGTTGATCCGGTGCGTGAGGTTCCGGTGGTACGCCGCCTCGCCGTCGTCCTTCGGGGGCGGCCCGACGAGCGACCGCCCGTTTGCGGGTACACCGCTGGCCGCCCGCCACACGGCGAGCTCGGGGCGCAAGTCCGCGGTGAGGACGTCGATGTATTGCGACGTCCAGTGCGGCAACCTCTCGCGTCGGGCGACGTCCGCGGCCAGCGAACTGACTCGGCGCGAGCGTGCGGACAGGTACGGACCCCAGCTCGGATGGTCGGCCACAACGTCTGGGATGCCCGGAAGCCAGGGAAGTGGCCCGGGCCTGCAGTCCTCGAGATCGGCCCGCAGCTTCGAGCCTGCAAGGGCGACCGCGTCGGCGTACCGCGTGACCGCGTCGTGCAGCTGGGCCTCCGGCGAAGAGCCCGTAGCTTGCGCCGTGGTGGCGGAGACGGCGGCACCGTCGCGGGCGAGGATGCCTTCGAGCGCCTCGGTCGCGGTCAGCGCACGGTCGTCGGTCGGGCTGGGCAGGGCGTGTGTCTCATCGGAGCCGAGGACGAGGTGGGCGTGGTTCTCGACGCGACCGCGGGTGAGCATCGTGTAGAGCAGCTGCCGGTCCTCCGCGCCTGTGACGACGCCGTGGACGACGTCGGTGGTGATGCCCTGGGCGGTGTGCACCGTAGAGGCGTAGCCGAGCTCGACGTGGGCGGCGACGTAGTCCGCGGGCAGCGTCGCGTGGAGCCGCGAGGCGAGGTGTCGCACGGCCAGGCCGCCGTCCGCGCGCACAGCCTTGACCTTCCAGCGGTCGCCGTTCTTGACCCAGTCCGTGCCGCTCACGCCGAGCCGTCGATCGTTGCGGCGGCTGATCACCACGTCGTCGACGTGGGCCGCGCAGCCATCCGAGAGCGGCGCGGATGCTCCGGCTGGGCCGCGGGCAGCCTGGGCTCGCAGGTTCAGCTCCCGGACGAGTTCACGCGTCGGCGCGAGGATGAGGCAGTCCCGACCGCCGGCGCGCTCGCGCTGCCAGGCCTCGAAGACCTCATCGACAGAGCTGTCGGCGTCGCCGGCGTGAACCCGATCGTTGTCGAGGTAGAAGCCCAGCGCGGACTGGTCGCCCTCGCGCAGCGCCAGCGACGCCTCGGCCTCGGCCGGATCGGCGAACCGCACAAGCTCGTCCAGCCAAACCGCAGCGTGGGTGGCGGCGATGTCCCGCAGCACGCCACCGGCGCCGATAGCGGCGAGCTGGCGGTCGTCACCGATGAGACGCACCGACGAGCCCCGTGCGACGGCGTACTCGATCACGGCCGCAAGGGTGAGGGTGTCGGCCATGCCGGCCTCGTCGATGACCACCAGCGTGCCGGGGCCGATGCTGGTCACGAGCGACGAGTCGGCGTCGTGGCGGAGGTCGTGGACGACCTTGGCGAGCGTCTCGCACGGCATTCCGGTCGCCTCGGCGAGCGCCGCAGCGGCTGCCGCGGACGGCGCGAGCCCGACCGCACTTTGGCCACCCTCGGTCCACACGTTCGCCAGCACCTGCATCGCCGTTGTCTTGCCCGACCCGGCTGGCGCGAGGGCGAGCTGCACGCGCGCGCCGCTGGTCGCCAGCGCGGTCACCATGTCCTGCTGGCCGCGGTTGAGCGGTACGCCGTCGAGGATTGCGGCGAGCACAGACAGCTCCACGTCGTCGGCAGACCACGCGAGGCCCGGTGGGCGCCCGGCAGCTTCGACGATGCGCTGCTCGGCTTCCAGCACACGACGGCTCGTGTAGTGATCCCGGCCCGTGTGCCGGTAGACGCTGGTGCCGTCCGAGCGGCGCAGCACGGACGGCTCGGTGATCGGATCAAGTTCCGGCGTCAGGTTGATCGACAGGCGACCGATTGCGTCGTCGACGATCCACGCGACGACCTCAGCCACCCGGTCAGCAGGTACGTCGGCGCCCCGCACTTGGCGTTGTGTCTCGGCGCGCACATGCCAGACCTGCCAGTTCGCCCGTCGTGACTCAACCTCCGCGATCACCCGCTCAGCGGCTTCGTGGATCCACGCCGTCGTGACCTGCTGCTCCGGCCGCGGGGCAGGGCGAAGGGCCGTCGACACCATCGACTCGATATGCCGCTCGGAGCGGAGTACGTCGACGGCTTCGCTCCACCAGGCCTGCCGCTGCTCGGCGTACGACCGCGGCTCGTGCTTGGCCTCGCGGGTCTCGAGGTTCGCCTGTTGTGCCAGCGCCACCGACTCGACCGGTGTCGGTGGGCGGCCGTGCCTCGTTCGGAACTCCCGCGCCAGCTCCCGTTGCCGCGCGGCGATGGCGGTCCGCCGCTGCGACCACCGCTCAGACAGTTCTTCCGAGGCGCCCTCGATCTCGCGCACGGACCGCTTGCCGTGCGCACCGCGGGGCCGCTCGACGAACGTGATTCCGAGCGCCTCGACCAGGTGCCGCTCCAGCGCGGTGTTGTAGGTCTCCGACGCGGCGACGACGTGCTCGTGCAGGACCTTGCCGTAGATCGAGAGCCACTTGCCCGAGAGCGTCTGCACCTTGTTGGCCATCGCGACGTGGGTGTGCAGATCGGGGTCACCCGCCCGGGAGTCGCGGTGCGTGAACGCCGTTGCGATGAGCCCACGCGTCTCAACCTGCCGGGCACCATTGCGCCCCTCCCGGGTGAACAGCACCTCGCGCTCGATGAAGGCGAGCGCATCGGCCACCGCTGCATCGTGCGCCTTCTCGATCGCGTGGGCGACCTCTATAGGCGCCAAGGCCCAGAGCGCCGACACCGATTTGACGGGCGAGAACGTCAGGTCGAAGCCGGCCAGCGCCGTCTGCCGCGGCCGGGAGTAGCGAGCCAGTGCATCGGACAGCTCCCGGGCGCTCGCCGGCTCCCGGCCATGCTCGGTGACGAAGCGCTCACGGGCGACCTCGGACCTCATGCGGGCAAGCACGTCGTACGGCGGCCGCGACTCGCC
>RRZU010036599.1_pt1 | contig 16191 bp, 18 predicted proteins | sample 2165561 | NCBI WGS metagenome assembly RRZU01 (sample SAMN10456909, study PRJNA506462) | wastewater metagenome | isolation source: wastewater sludge | place: USA: Moscow, Idaho
ACTTTAGAAAAGAATAAAATATTAAAATCAATCCAGATATCAATAGAGAAAAATAAATTAGATATATTAAATGGAAATGCAATTGATATTAAAAATGGAAAAACTCAGGTTTATCAGAAGGATTGTTGGATAGATTGTATTTAGATGACAAAAGAGTGGATAGTATGATTAAATCCATTGATGAAATAATAGAATTAGAAGATCCAATTGGGGAAATAGAAAATATGAAAACCTTGGATAATGGACTTGTATTGGGAAAGAAAAGTGTTCCAATTGGAGTTATAGGTATAATCTATGAGTCAAGACCAAATGTGACTTTGGATGCAGCTGTATTGGGATTAAAATCTTCAAATGTTATTGTACTTAGAGGTGGAAAAGAGGCTATAAACTCCAACAAAGCTATAGCAGATTCCATTAGAGAAGGAATAAGAGAAACTGGATATAATGAAAATATGGTTACATTAATTGAAGATACAACAAGAGAATCTTCAATAGAACTTATGAGACTTAAAGGATATATAGATTTATTAATTCCAAGGGGAAGTGCTAGTTTAATAAATACAGTTATTGAAAATGCAAAAGTTCCTACCCTCGAAACAGGTGTGGGAAATTGTCATATATATGTGGATAAAAATGCGGATATAAAAATGGCATTAAATATTATTGAAAATTCAAAAACTACAAGAGTGGGTGTGTGTAATGCCATGGAATCACTATTGATTCACAAAGAACTAAGAGAAGAATTTTATTATGGATTAAAAAATATAATTAATAAATATTCTTTAGAAGTCTATGGTTGTGAAAAAACTATGAGAAAAATGGATAATATAAAATTGGCTACAGAAGAAGAGTATAAAAGGGAATTTTTAGACTATGCAATGTCAGTTAAAATTGTGGATAATATAGATGAAGCCATAGACCATATTTACAAATATTCCAGTGGGCATTCAGATGTTATTGTTACAGAAGATTATAATAACTCAATGAAATTTTTAAATGAAGTTGATTCTGCATGTGTATATGTAAATGCCAGTTCAAGATTTACAGATGGGGGAGAATTTGGTAAATGTGCTGAGATGGGTATATCAACTCAAAAATTACATGCAAGAGGTCCAATAGGCTTAAAAGAACTTACAAGTAGTAAATATATAATATTGGGATCAGGGCAAATAAGAGAATAAAAAAAAGCTATTAGAGAAATGGTTGAATTTGATTTAAATAAGGGTATTAGTTTTAATTTCATTTAAATTTTAAGTTTAGGATAAGAATTGAGCATGTTATTTTGTTATAATTAGATATTTTCAAGGGAAGTGAAGGGAGCTTGGATTCTCCCTTATGCTTCCCCTCGAGCACACCATCCTTACACATTTCAAACGCTTTTTTGACATTATAAATATTGTTCTCAAAGAATATTAAAAGTTTAATTTTTTATATACTTACTTATATTGAGTTTATTATTTTATCAGAATATTAATTTAGGTAACTGCTTTTAAAACTGTCCTCTCTTTAAAATAAAAAAGATTGAAAGGTTTATCCTTTCAATCTTTTTTAATAACAGTAATCTGTTCACTATCAACTATAAACTGCCTTTAATATCCTCTTTCTAAGTCAATTATATTTATTATTTCTTCTCCATTTATAAATCTCTTTAGATTTTCATAAGTTATATCAAATCTTCTTTCATCATGAACTTCTGATGACCAAGAATTATGTGGAGTTACTATTACATTCTCCATTTCCCAAAGTGGATTATCTGCTGGAAGTGGTTCTATTTCAAATACATCCAATGCTGCAGAAGCTATCTTTCCTGACTCTAAAGATTTTATCATTTCTTTTTCATCTATAATAGTTCCTCTAGCAATATTTACAATGGATACACCATCTTTTAATTTATCTATAAACTCTCTATTAACTAATTGATGTGTATCTTTAGTATATGGTAATGCCACAACTAAATAGTCAAAACTACCTAATACTTCATTCATATTATCTAGACTATAAGTCTTTTCAAAATACTCAGTTGGATTACCTGTGGAGTTAATACCAACAATATTTACACCAAAGCCTTGAAGTCTTTTACTAGCTTCCTTAGCAATATCTCCAGTACCTAAGAAACCAATAGTCTTATTATAAATCTCTGATAACTGCCAATCCATCTTCCATTCTTTATTATCTTGTTGTTTAAAGAATTTTTTAGATTGTTTAGCAAGTTGTAAAACACTTAATACTATCCATTCACCAATTGGAATATTAAAGCCTAATTTATTATTAGCTAAGATTAAATCACTATTAATAACTTTTTCTTTTGGAACTTGATTAACTCCAGTAGTTAATAATTGAATCAATTTTAAGTTTTCAAATTTATCAATATCCACATAATCAAAAGCTCCAACAGTAACTAATACATCGATATCTTTATTGTCCTCGTTTATCTCCAATTCTTTTTCTTTTGCAACTATAACTTCATATCCTAAACTTTCTAATTTTTTTATCTTATTGTCATCTTTAAAGTCATAAGTTAAAAGTACTTTCATATTCAATCGCCTCCAATATTTATATATTACCCAACATAGGTATATTTTATTTATATAATTGATAGATTTTAAAAAACAAAGTATAATAATAGAAAAGTGGCGGGTGTTATTAATTCCCGAATAAATAAAAAGAATATTGAGTTACCAAAAATTGTAAATGGATTAAATCTTAAATATAGTGATAATTTACTGACTAAATTACTCCAAGAGCAGAAGACGGGATCATAGCGAATATATTTGAAGAAGATAGTTTAGAAAAATTAATTAACAAGAGTTTACTTTATTTAAAAATATATACTACTTATCAAAAGAATATAATATTCCATTATATATTGGATATTTGGGATGATTGATTATACAAATATTAGTTGTATTAAATAATTTTACAGCTATATCTTTACTTGGTACATTTAATACAATAGCAAGATTTAAGAAATTAAAAGATCAATCTATTGCAGAATATTATTTATTGGGAACATTGATGAGTATATTTTTAGGAACATTGGTTATTTAGAGAGGGAGATTATGGGAAATTATTATGGAGTAAAGGAAGGTAGGACACCTGGAGTTTATAATACTTGGGAAGAATGCCAGAAAGAGATAAAAGGATATTCAAATGCAGTTTATAAGAAATTTAAAACTAAAGAAGAGGCATTGCAATTTATATCTAATGGAGTAGAAACTAAAGTTTATAATATAGATGATATTGACGGTGACACAGATTTAATAAAAGATATAAAATCTGAAAGAGAATTATTAAAAGAAATAGATGAACTAAGAAAAGAAAATATAATATTAAAAAAAAGAATTAATGAATTAGAAGGTAATAAAATAAAAGAAGATATTATTGAATATAGTGATAATTTAAATGAAAGAGAAAAAGTATTTGATAGGAAAAATCCAAAGTCAAATGAGCTAATAGCATATATAGATGGTAGTTATAAAAATGATACTAAAGAGTATAGTTATGGAATGATAGCCTTTACAATAGAAGGTGAAGGAGAGTATTTTGAAAAATTTAAGGATGAGTATTCTGAAATGAGAAATGTAGCTGGAGAGATAAGGGGTGCTACAGAGGCAATGAAGTTGGCAATTGAAAAGAATAAAGATATATTATATTTATATTATGATTATATGGGTATAGAAAAATGGGCGAAAGAAGAATGGAAGGCAAATAAGAAAGGGACTCAAGAGTATAGGGATTATTATAAAAGTATTAAAAATAAATTAAAAGTAGAATTTATAAAAGTTCAAGCTCATAGTGGTGATGAATACAATGATATAGCAGATAAATTAGCAAAGAAAGCTCTAGGTTTAAAATAAAACTGAGCTTTTTTATTTTAATAAAAAAATTTGGGTAATATAGTAATAAGAATAATTATCAAAAAATTCTGAATACATTGTTGTTGAAGGAGGGATTTTAATGAAGAATAAGACTATTATAATTGTGTTACTACTAACATTATTATTTACAGCTTGTAGTTCAAATGAAGTAACAAATAAGACAATAGAATTAAAACAGGGCGTGAATACTCAAACATTTAGAGGAAAGGTAGCAATATTATTAGAAGATACAAAATTATTAAATCCATATACAATTGATTACAAAGAAGGAGTGATTAGCTATTTAGGTGAAGATGAAATTTGTAATGCTAAGAAAAATGATATAGTGGTTGTATTTGAAGAAGAGAAGGAATCTTCAAGAGTTGCAGTTTATTGTGAGAAATTTCCATATTTAAGAGGAGAGATTGATAATAAATTATTAAGCTATGATGAAACACTTTTTAAAAATGGAAATCAGACAATGATAAAGGATGCAATGGGTTATGATGTTATTAATGGCAAAGAGATACGCAGATATTCTGGAATAGGTATAAAGCTTGAAGAGAAAGATGGTTGGACAAAAGTAAAATTGCATGGAGAAGTTGATGAAGTCTGGATTAGAGATATTGATTTATGTGAAGACTTTAAATGTACTACTTTGGACATAATTGATTTAAAAATATTTGATAGGGTGAAATAATATGAAAAATTATTTAGGAGAATTAGTGGATGTTTTAATTGATAGACCAATGGGCTCATCACATCCTAAATATGGATTTATTTATCCAATTAATTATGGCTATATACCAAATACAATAGGTGGAGATGGGAAAGAAATAGATACATATGTACTAGGAGAGTTTGAGCCTCTTAAATTATTTGAAGGTTATGTAATAGCAATTATAAGAAGAAAAAATGACAATGAGTTTAAACTGGTTATCTGTAAAGAGAAAAATAAATATACTAAAGAGCAGATAGTGGCATTGACAGAATTTCAAGAGAGATATTTTGATATAGAAATAGAGATATAAAAAAGGCTATAAGAATTATTTCTTATAGCCTAATATTGCTGCACCAATAGCGCCTAAAAACTGTGAATCATCTGAGTAGGCAACAGGTTGTCCAAGTTTATCTTCTAACATTTCAACAAGTAGAGTATTTTTTGATACGCCACCTGAAAAGAAAACTTTATTTTCAACTCCAACTCTACCAATTAAAGCATAGGTTTTATTGCATACAGATTGCAATAATCCAGCAGCAATTGTTTCTTTTGATTTTCCTTCTGCTACAAGACTTACTACTTCAGACTCTGCAAAAACTGTACACATACTAGATATATTTGCTGGTTCTTGATCTCTTCCTAAAACAGATAAATCTCCAACTTCAACTTCAAGGGCATTTGCCATTACTTGAAGAAATCTACCAGTACCTGCTGCACATTTGTCATTCATTAGAAAATCTACAACTTGACCTTCGCTATTAATTTTTATTACTTTACTATCTTGTCCACCAATATCCACAACAGTTCTTATATCGCTGTCAATAAAATGTGCACCTTTACCATGACAAGTTATTTCAGTTATTTTTTTATCTATAAAAGGAAGTGAAACTCTACCATAACCTGTACCAACAATATTTATAATATCTTCTCTTTTAACATTGGTCTTATCCATTAAATCTTTCATAAGAAAATCTCCAGCTTCTTTAGGACTCCATCCTGTAGGAGTTATGGATTTTGCAATTATCTTTTCACCGTCATATGCAAAGGCTTTAGCTGCAACTGAACCAACATCAATACCTATACTTATCAAAAAATCACCTCTTATTTAATATCAATTGTTTCCAAAAACGCTTCAATTCTCACTTGCAATTGTCCTATATCTGAATCAGAATAATCTGTTTCAACTTGTAAGAATGGAAGATTTAATTCATTATTTACATAATCTTTTAAACTATAGGATTCTATAGTATATGTATGACATGCTTGCCAAGTAAGATCCACTATTCCATCAACTTTATAATCTTCTGCTAATCTTTTAACTAAATCAAATCTATCATTATTTGGAGTCATGCATGAACATGGAAGTGCTAGATACTTTTCTGCTAAAGCTATTATTGGGTCTTTATCTTCGTCTACATCTATATCTAATGGTTTATATCCAGTACAGTTTTCTAATGCAACTACAGAAGCACCAGCGTTTTCTAAAACAGTCAATACTTTTTCTGAACCCATTCCAATAGGACATCCAGTAACTAATATTCTTGGAGCCTCTTCACTAGCAGCAAATTGACCATTTTCTATTCTTTCTTCTAACTCTTCTATAAGTTCTTCAACAAGTCCTATGCCATATTCCTTATCTACATTAAATCCTTTAAACCATTGTGCTTTCATCATATCAACACCTGAAAGTGGAGCAGGTTTATTCATATTTAATTGATGAAGTTTTCTAAAAGTTCTTCTCTCTCTATTCATTAATTTAATAGCTCTTTTTAAATCTTCATCGGTTATTTCTCTATTAAATTCATTTTCAAGAAAAGTTCTAAATTTTTTCATTTCTTCAATCCATATATTTAAATCATCTTCACCTTCTGAAGATTGAGGTAATTTCATCATATGCATTGGTTTCATTTTTTTCATTTGTTCATACATTTTCTTTTTACCATCACAAGTTGTTTCAGTTAACAGAACATCAGAAAAGAAGAAATAAGGGCAAGTATCAGTTATTGCAAATCCATAACTTGATTTAATAAGTGGACATAAGTTTCTAGGTAATACTTGTTCAGCATCTTCAACAGGTGCATTACTAGTTCCACATAGTGACACTGCTACTGCATCAGCTGCCAATGCGATTTCTTGTGGGCTAAACATACAATACATACCAACAACTTTCTTGCCGTTTTCATGTGCAGCTTTAACACCTACTGAGTTAATACCTTTTAACTCTTCTACTTTCTCCATTAATTTAGGTCTCATATTATCACTCCTTCAATATTATATTCTATATAATCCTATCATTTTAAAACTATATTTTTAAATTAATCTTTTCTATAGTAAAATACTAACTATAGAAATATTTAATATTAAAAAAGATATAATTAAAATATGGATTAGTACTGTAAATTATTATATAAACTAATATAATAGATATAGAAAGGTAATAGAAAGAGGATAGATATGAAAATAGAAACAGAATTAATAAAAATAGATAATGAAAAAAACAATAGTAAAATATATGAAAAAGCGGGGAAATATTTAGCTATGGGGAAACTAGTTGCATTTCCTACAGAAACAGTATATGGACTAGGAGCAGATGGGTTAAATGAAGATGCAATAAAGAAGATATTTTTAGCAAAAGGAAGACCCCAAGATAATCCGTTGATACTTCATATAGATAATGTAGATATGATTGAAAAATTAGCTGTAGATATTTCAGAAGATAGTTTTAAATTAATAGAAAAATTTTGGCCGGGACCATTAACATTAATATTAAAAAAGAGCAAATTAGTTCCATATACAATAACAGCAGGTTTAGAAACTGTAGCTATAAGAATGCCAGATAATGAAATAGCAAGAAATATAATAAAGCATTCACATTCTCCAATAGCTGCACCAAGTGGAAACACTTCTGGTAGACCAAGTCCAACTAAGGCTGAGCATGTATATGAAGATTTATATGGAAAGATAGATTTAATTATAGATGGTGGTATGACAGGAATTGGATTAGAGTCCACAGTTATAGATATGTCAGGAGATATACCTACGATATTAAGGCCAGGTGGTATTACTATAGAAGAATTAAAAGAGATATTGCCAAATGTAATAGAGGATAAAGGTATTATAGTAGATAATAAAATAATTCCTAAATCACCCGGACAAAAATATACACATTATGCACCTAATAAAGAAATGACTCTTTATATTGGGAGTGATGAATTTTTAATAGAAAATATTATAAAAGATATAGATAAATATCATGGAGAAGGTAAAAAAGTGGGTATAATAGCAACAGAAGAAAATATTGAAAGATATAATGGAGATGAGATCATATCCATTGGAAGTAAAATAGATAAGGAAGCAATTGCCCATAATTTATTTAATGCATATAGATATTTTGATGAAAAAGATATAGATATTATATTATCAGAAACTGTTAGTGAAGACGGGATTGGCAAGGCAATTATGAATAGAATGATAAAAGCTAGTGGTAATAATATTATAAGGGAGAATAAATAGATGAAAATATTATTCGTCTGTACAGGTAATACTTGTAGAAGTCCAATGGCTGAAGGAATATTAAAAGATTTAGCCATTAAGAATAATTTAGATATTGAAGTAAAATCTGCTGGTATTTATACAAATTTTGGTAGGCCAGCATCTAGAAATTCAATTGAAGCACTTATAAGAGATGGCATAGATATATCTAGACATAGTTCAGATAATGTAGAATATGAAGATATATTAGAAATGGATTTAATATTGACTATGACAGAAATGCACAAAATAGCATTGTTAAGAGAATATTATTTTGTGAAAAATTTAGAAAGAAAAATATTTACATTAAATGAATTTGCATATGGTGTTAAAAAGGATATACAAGATCCTTTTGGAGCTAATATAGATGTATATATTGAAACAAAAAATGAAATAAAAGCTAGTATAGAAGAAGCGATAAAAAAACTGGGAGGTATATAATGAAAATAGGATTAGCATCTGACCATGGAGGATTTGAATTAAAAGAGGAGATAATAAAGCATTTAGAAGGGAGAAATATTGAGTATGTGGATTATGGAACAAAGAGTAAAGAATCTGTAGACTATCCTGAATACGGAAGAATTTTAGGAGAAAAAGTAATGGAAAATGAAGTTGATAGAGGAATTGCAATTTGTGGAACAGGCATAGGAATTTCCATATCATGTAATAAAGTTAAAGGTATAAGAGCGGCACTATGCTCAGATACATTTTCAGCAAGAATGAGTAGAGAACATAATGATAGTAATATATTAGCATTAGGAGAAAGAGTTTTAGGAAAAGGTTTAGCAATTGACATTGTTGATATATGGCTTGATACAGAGTTTGCAGGTGGAAGACATGAAAGAAGAGTTAAAAAAATAGCTGAAATTGAAGAATAATTGTGATATAATACCATAGGTATTTAAGTTAAATATGAAAGGAGTCCTTATTATGGGAAAAGTAATAGTTTTAGATCATCCATTAATTAAGCACAAATTAACATTTATTAGAGATAAAAATACAGGTTCAAAAGAATTTAGAGAATTGGTTAAGGAAGTTTCAACTCTTATGGCATATGAAGTTACAAGAGATCTTCCATTAGAAGAAATTGAAATTGAAACACCAATGATAAAGACAAAAGCACAAGTACTAGCTGGAAAGAAATTAGGTTTAATACCTATTTTAAGAGCTGGAATAGGAATGGTAGATGGTATGTTAGATTTACTACCAGCAGCAAAAGTTGGACATGTGGGATTATATAGGGATCCAGAAACATTATTACCTGTAGAATATTATGTTAAATTACCGCAAGATGTTCAAGAAAGAGATTTAATAGTACTTGACCCTATGTTAGCAACAGGAGGATCCGCTTCAGCTGCATTACAATTTTTAAAAGACAGAGGTTCAAAATCAATTAAATTAGTTTGTCTATTAGCGGCACCAGAAGGATTAGAATTAATCCAAAAAGAACATCCAGATGTGGATATTTATCTAGCTAGTATAGATGAGAAATTAACAGAAGATGGTTATATATTACCTGGATTAGGTGATGCAGGAGATAGATTATTTGGTACAAAATAGTTAATTAAGAAGTTGCTTAGGCAGCTTCTTTTTTTTATCTAAGATATGATATTATATAAATATAAAATAAAGTAGGTGAAGATATGGGAAGAATTAAAAAAGAAAAAATAAATAATATCAATTATTTTAATACTCCTCATAGATATAGTAGTTATAAATAAATCTAAATATACTATTATAAAATCACTTAATCATATTGATAATATGATTTTAGTAGGTGAATATAGAGGATATTCTTTTTCGAAGCTTAGAGAGTTAAAAAGAGATAATGGATTAATAAATTTATCTAAAAACTATATTATTAGAATAGATAAAAATAGTAAAAAAAAATGTGGGAAAGAGAAATTTCTAGATTCCATATAGAGTCTATTGAACTAATAGGTATTGCGAATAATCATATATATTATTTATTAAATAATGATAAAAATAATATTTTAATATTAAATGCAGATACAGGTGAAATAAAAAATACTGATTTTATAAATAATTTTAATTATTTTCCTATATCAAAAAGAGATTATTTTAATATAAAAGATAATATTTATTTTAAAGGTATAGATGGAGAAAAATATACTATAGATAATAGTAGCTTTGAATTATTAAATCAGCATTTTGAAGAACCTATAAGATGATTTATCTTCTGGCATTAACTATAGATTCAATGAATTTCTTCTAGTAGATGAAAGTATTATAGAGGATGATATCATAAGTTTAACAAGACTTTATAAGGGAAATACTAGAAAATTATATAAAATAATAGATAGAGTAAATTTAAATAATGTAATTATTGAAAAGAGAATAAGTGGTCCATTTATAGAGGGTGAGTTTTATAAAACCCGTGGCAATCTATCAACCTCTAATGCAGTTATATTACATAGTGAGTTAGCTGGCTCTAAAAAAATATACAGACTTACAAATATAGATTTAGATAAGAGTGAGATATTAAAAGTAATAGATCTAGGAGAGCATATAAACAAGCCTAAGTTAATAAAAATATCTGACAATGAAATAATCTTTAAAAATAATATTTCAAACAAAATAGTATTGATAGATCTTGAAGAGGAAATTATATCTGAGTTAAAATATTGATAAATAAAAAAGTTGGGATTATCCCAACTTTTTAATCATATATTGAAAAATATTTTTCTATTCCATTTACAATTGCTTCTGACAATGTGTTTTGATAACTATCATCTAGTAGTTTATCCAACTCACCTTGATTAGTCATAAAACCAAGTTCTACTAAATTTGCTGGCATATCAGAATGCTTTATAACAGCTAAATTTTTACCGTTTTTAGCACCTCTATTATTAGCTCCAGTCAATTTTATAAGTTCTTCTTGAATACATTCTGCTAATGCTTTAGATAATGCTCCACCGCTGTGAAAAGTCTCTATACCAGTAACAGATGAACTAGTAGTTGAATTTGAATGTATACTTACAAAAATATCTACTCCTTCTGCATTGGCAAGTTGTGGTCTTCCTTTTAATGAGACATATGAATCGTCTTCTCTTGTCATAAGAACATTATATCCTTTTGATTCTAAAATAGATTGAACTTTTTTAGAAACAGTTAAGTTAATTTCTTTTTCCTTAACACCATTTTTATAAGCTCCTGTTTCAGAACCACCATGACCAGGGTCGATTGCAATGGTTCTATCAGAAGGTTTACCTGATGTTTCTCTTTCCATTTTTATATTGATTTTATTTCCATTTCCATTATTTAAATCTTCTACTTTTAATTTTCTTATTATTTTAATTGAAATATCAACATTTGAACCGGATTCAGTAAATTTAATAGTATCTACAATACCATTTTGTATCTTCATTTCACCTTTTGTGAATTCAATACTATCACTTGGAACTGTGATATTTACTATATTTTTATTTTCATCGTATTTCATTTCGTAATTAGTTTTATTTTTTAAGTCTATATCTACAGTTGAAACTCTACCAGTTAAATTATATTTAACTATTTTATCAATGCTTGTTTCTTTAATTTCTGGCTCTTTTGTTTCAGTTTCTTTTTCAGGTTCTTTAATCACTGGTTTTTTTACTTCTATTGGAGCTATTATTATCTTTCCATTGTCATTTTTAATATCAAGCTCTGAATTATCCTTCATGTCTAAAACAACTCTAACAACTTTTTCTCCCTTGTCATATTCACTACCAGTATATTGTGAAGCTCTAACATTTGATATGCCACCTAGGGAAAGATTATATTCCTTATAATCAGTATCTACAGAACAATCCATTATATCGAATATGTATCTCTTAGGACTATTAGCTGAAGATTTATTTACTTTAGAATTATTTTTTGTATATATTACAATAGATTCTTTTTCATTAACTGTTTCTTTTTTTATATCATTTAAATGATTAGTTGCTTCTTTTTCTATTTCAGAATTTATATAAGGAAGTTGTTTTTCTTTATCATATCCTACTTCATATCCTAGTGATTCTGAGATAAATCTCAAAGGTACCATTGTATTTGAAGTTTTTCCTCCAGTATTTACAAGCTTTGGAGAAGCATTATTATCAATTGATTTAGTTTGATTATTAACAGAAACTGTGTTTTTATTTATAGTCATTGTAATTTTATTTCCATTATGTGCCACTATAGCTGATTTTGTTTTATTATTCCATTCTACATTTGCACCGTAATGCTCTACAACAAATCTTAAAGGAACTAAAGTAGAACCTTTGTGTATAAAAGCTGGAATATCAGAATAAACAGGTTTTCCGTCTAAAATGATAGGAACCTCTCTAACATTTGTCTTATTTCCATCCATATATACTACCAAATTATTTTTTGCTAAAACCGTTGTTGAAGAAAAAATAAGAATGAATAATATAGATAGTAAAATTTTATACTTCTTCAATTCTATTACTCCTTTCACTGCTAAAAAATTTGTAACTATTTTTCTCTAGACGTTACTTTATATTAATATCATTTATACACTTAGGTTGTCAATAATTTGTAAACATTGTAATAAGAACTTAATATAAATTATTAAAAACTTATGGAGTATTTAATACTCAATAGTAAATTATAAATTAGATTCAAATATAGGTATTAGTTTAAACTTATTTAAATTATTCATTTAGGATAATAAATGGATATGGTATTTGAATATAGCTTGATATTTTTTGAGGAAAAAGGTCAGTCATATTGCGATCCTCCCTCATATTTTTTCTGGAATGCCTCATTCTTAAATCCTCCAAACGCTTTTTTTGTCGTTATTGAATCATCTTCAGAGAAATGAAAAGTTTAATTTTTTACATACTTATATTAAGTGTATTATTATAAGGAGATTAAATTAGATTAGTGGTTTTAACTCTCAACTTTAAACTGTCTCTAAAAGTTTATAAACTGTAGCCTTATATAAATCATTCTCTAAAGGAATAAAAAAGTTTAATTTAACAGAAATAATTTTAAAATAGATAAATTCTTTTAAAACTTTCAACTATACACTCTTCACCGGTTTCAAGCTGTAAACTATTAAATGTTTTGTTTGTGTTTTTGTACATTCTGAAATATATTATGTATATTCCTTTGGATTTGTTGACTTTAGAATACAATTACTATAAAATTTTATAGAGAGAATATTAAACAAGGAGAGAAGATTATGCAAATAGTTTTATTGCCATTTATTGTAGCCACAGTTATATCTTTTATAGCAACTCCTATTATGAGAACAATAGCTCTAAAAGTTGGAGCAGTCGATATACCAAAAGATAATAGAAGAGTACATACAGAGGGGATACCTTATTTAGGAGGGGTTGCAATATACCTTGGAGTAATTATAGCTATGATAGTATTCTTACCTGTTAAAAAGCCAGAATTTATTGCCATATTAATTGGTGGAACTATAATAATGTTATCAGGATTAATAGATGACTTTGCAGTATTGAGTCCAAAAATGAAATTGTTAATACAAATATTAGCAGGAATTATTCTAGTAATAGGTGGGATTAGAATAGAATTTATAACCAATCCCTTTTCATCCAGTACAATTATTAATCTAGGAATATTGTCAATTCCAATAACGATTTTTTGGGTAGTAGGTATTACAAATACAGTAAATTTAATTGATGGGTTAGATGGATTATCAGCAGGTGTAGCTGCAATATCAAGTATTTCCCTTATGTTAGTTGCAAATAAATTTGGTTATACAGATACAGCAATATTTTCAGCAATATTAGCAGGAGGATGTCTTGGATTCTTACCATTTAATTTTAATCCAGCATCAATATTTATGGGAGATGCAGGAGCATTATTTTTAGGTTTTATATTATCGGCAATATCAATAGAAGGGGTTATGAAATCAACGGCAACTATTACTGTTATAGTGCCAATTATAATATTAGGTATACCAATATTTGATACAACATTTGCTATTTTTAGAAGAATATTAAATGGACAACATCCAATGCAAGCGGATAAAGGCCATTTACATCATAGATTGTTAAAAAGAGGTTATTCGCAAAGAAAAACAGTACTTATATTATATGGAATATCTGTATTCTTTGGAGTCTTTGCAGTATTAATATCTGAAGTTAATTCTAAGAAGGCAGTTATATTGTCTATAATTCTATTGATAGTAGCTACAATATATCTTGCAAGTAAAATAGGATTATTTAATAGAGTGAAGGATGACAGTAAAAATAAAGATAAGGATGGAATAGATAATAATGAAGAAAATTAAAGTTTTAACTGTTTTTGGCACAAGACCAGAAGCAATTAAGATGGCGCCTATAATTAAGGAAATGGAAAAAAGAGATGAAATAGAAAGTATGACTTGTATAACGGCACAACATAGAGAAATGTTAGACCAAGTATTAAATCTTTTTAAAATAGAACCAGACTATGATTTGAATATATTTAGTCCAGGGCAAAGCTTAACTCAGATAACAGTAAGAGCATTGGAAGGTTTAGAGAAGATAATAGGAGAGGTAAAGCCAGACCTACTGTTAGTCCAAGGAGATACAACAACGGTTTTTTCAGGAGCATTAGCTGCTTTCTATCATAGAATAAAAATAGGACATGTAGAAGCAGGGCTAAGATCATATGATATATATTCTCCTTATCCAGAAGAAGCAAATAGAAAACTTACTGGCATAGTAACTAATTTTCATTTTGCACCTACAGAGAATAATAGAGAAAACTTATTAAAAGAAAATTATGATGAAAAAGATATTTATATAACGGGAAATACAGTAATAGATGCGTTAAATTATGCTAAAAAAGATGATTATGTTTTTGAAAATGAATTGTTAAAAGATTTGGATTTTGATAATAATAGAATTATACTATTAACCTCACATAGAAGAGAAAATATTGGAAAGCCAATGGAAAACATATTTAATGCAATAAATGATATTACTGAAAAATATCCAGATGTTGAAATTGTATTTCCAATACATTTAAATCCTAAGGTAAGAGAAATCGCGAAAAATATTTTTAATGATAATAATAGAATACATTTAGTTGAACCATTAGAATATGAACCATTTGTAAATTTAATGGCTAAATCATATTTTATAGTAACGGATTCTGGGGGATTACAAGAAGAAGCACCAAGTTTAGGTAAACCTGTATTAGTAGTAAGAAAAGAAACAGAAAGACCTGAAGGGATTGAAGCTGGAACTTGTAAACTATTAGGTGTAGAATATAGTGATATATTTAATGGAATAGATTTACTATTAGAAGATAAGAAAGAATATAATAAAATGGCTATGGCAGTAAATCCCTATGGAGATGGACAAGCAGCAAAATATATAACAGATATAATAATAAACTCACTAAAATAAACTGAAAAACTTTCCTTAATACTAAAGGAAAGTTTTTTTAAAATAAAATTTATTGTGTTTTTATTAACGAAATAATCAAAAAAGATTTGCATTATTCTGAAAAATTATGTATATTTAAATGTATATTACATTATTTAGATTTTGTAAATCCAAAGAAATTTACTAAAGATTTGGAGGATTATATTTTGAAAAAAAATAAGAAAAAAGGAATGTATAATAATTTAGCATTGATAACTCAAGTGGGTTTAAATGTTATAATTCCAATCCTCTTAGGAGTGTATTTAGGTAGTTGGTTAGATAAGCTTTTTAAAAATACCATGTTCTTTACTATTACATTATTAATAATAGGGGCATTGGCAGGATTTTTAAATTTATTTAAATTAATAGATAATAAAAGTAAAAAAGAAGAAGACAAAGATAATTATGAAAAAAATGACAAAGAAGATGAAGATAAATAATAGATTGGAAGGATAAAAATGTTTGAAAGAGAAGATATGACAAAAGTTATTATTATAAGAGCAATAATATTATCCGCTATTATTTCAATATTATTATTTGTATTTTTTAGTACAAATTCATATAAATATATATTGGGATTAATATTGGGAACTATAATAAGCATTTTATCGTTTAAGCAAATTGAATTCACTGTCAATAAAGCAATATATATGAATCCAGATAGAGCAAAAAATTATTCTACAAGAAATTA
>RRZU011142380.1_pt1 | contig 16190 bp, 8 predicted proteins | sample 2165561 | NCBI WGS metagenome assembly RRZU01 (sample SAMN10456909, study PRJNA506462) | wastewater metagenome | isolation source: wastewater sludge | place: USA: Moscow, Idaho
CGATACGCAAGGTTGGCTGGCCAACCCCGACCGGCACGCTCTGCCCGTCCTTGCCGCAGGTGCCAACCCCGGGATCGAGCCTGAGGTCGTTGCCAATCAACGAAACTTGCTGCATCGCTTCCGGCCCGCTGCCGATCAAGGTCGCCCCTTTCACCGGGTAAGTCACCTTACCGTTCTCGATCATGTAGGCCTCGGACATCGAGAACACGAACTTGCCGCTGGTGATGTCGACCTGCCCCCCGCCAAAGTTGACGGCGTAAATGCCTTTCTTGACCGACTTGAGGATTTCCTCGACGTTCTTGTCCCCCGCCAGCATCATGGTATTGGTCATGCGCGGCAGTGGCAGGTGGGCAAACGACTCGCGACGGGCGTTTCCGGTCGGCGACACGCCCATCAGACGCGCATTGAGCCCGTCCTGCATATAGCCTTGCAGAATACCGTCCTCAATCAACACGGTACGTTGCGTCGGCGTGCCTTCGTCATCGATATTGAGCGAACCGCGCCGACCGACAAGCGTACCGTCATCGATCACCGTCACCCCCGGCGAAGCCACCCTTTCCCCGAGGCGGCCGGAGAAAGTCGAACTGCCCTTGCGATTGAAATCCCCCTCAAGACCATGACCGACTGCTTCATGCAGCAGGATGCCCGGCCAACCGGGGCCGAGCACCACGGACATGGTGCCGGCCGGTGCAGGACGTGCATCCAGGTTGAGTACTGCCTGATGAACCGCCGCGCGCGCGAAGTCACGCAAGGTCGCCTCATCGAACAGGGAGTAATCCCCCCGGCCGCCGCCACCTGCCGAACCCTGCTCGCGCCGCCCATCCTGTTCGACGATGACATTGAGCGACACGCGCACCAGGGGCCGCACATCCGCCGCCAACCGTCCATCGCTACCGGCTACGAGAATCACTTCATACTCCCCGGCCAGATGCGCCATCACCTGAATCACGCGCGCATCCTCGGCGCGCGCCATGGCTTCCAAGCGCTCAAGCAGTTTGACCTTGGCCGTAGCATCAAGCGAGGCGATCGGATCCAGCGGCAGATAGAGGGCATGACCGCCCTGCGGACGAACCGACGGCGAACGCACGCGCCGACGCTGCCCGGCCGCCGCGATTGCCCGCACGGTTTGTGCCGCATCGCCGAGCGAGCGCCCGCTGATGTCATCCGAATACGCGAAGGCCGTTTTCTCGCCGGCCAGGGCGCGCACCCCAACGCCTTCGTCAATATTGAAACTGCCTGACTTGACGATTCCTTCCTCCAGGCTCCAGCCTTCCGAGCGGCTGTACTGGAAATACAGGTCGGCGTAGTCAACCTGGTGTGCCATGATTGTGCCGAAAACCTTGGAAAGGTCGGCAACATCAAGGCCATAAGGAGTCAGCAGCGTTTTCTGTGCCTGCGCCAGCAGGGATTGGTTGTGTTCGTTCATCAATTTCCGATCAGACACCGTAACGGTGAAAATAACAGCGTGAGCGCAACGCGCCTACAGAACCCGGTGACGCAAGGCAGGCAAACTTGCCCGCACTTCGGCGATGCGCGCCAGATCGATTTCGCCAATTACGACACCGGCCCCCTTGGCTTGGCGCGCCACAATCTCGCCCCAAGGGTCGACCAGCATGCTGTTGCCGTGTGTCTCACGGCCATTTTCATGCACGCCGCCTTGCGCTATGGCCAGCACATAGCACTGGTTCTCGATCGCGCGAGCCCGCAGCAGGATTTCCCAGTGCGCCCGCCCGGTCGTTTCCGTAAAAGCAGCCGGCACAAGCAGGAGGTCGCACGGACCAAAGCTGCGATACAGCTCAGGAAAGCGCAGATCGTAACAGATCGACAAACCCACCCGGGCAAACGGTGTCGATACGGTCACGGGTTTTCGCCCAGGCTCGATCGTTGCACTCTCGTCGTAGCGCTCGCTGCCTTTCTGGAAGCCGAACAGATGAATTTTGTCGTAACGGGCCACACGCCCACCCTGCGGATCGAAGACCAGCGTCGAATTAAGCATTTTTCCCGGCTCGCTGGCACGCAGGGGAATCGATCCGCCCGCCAGCCAGATGCCGTACCGACGCGCCGTCGCGGCAAGAAATTCCTGAATCGGGCCGGCGCCATCGTCTTCACGCGCGGCCACCTTGTCGGCATCGTTCATTCCCATGATCGGAAAATACTCTGGCAGGGCAACGAGTTGCGCCCCTTGCCCAACGGCCTCGGCGATCAATTCGCCAGCGACCCGCAGGTTTTCCGAGACGCGCGGCGTCGACACCATTTGCACCGCCGCGACTTTGGCCCGCCCGGCAGACTGGGCCATGGCCGCCAGTGCTTCATTTTGTGGATGGTTCATTATGCGATCCAGATGAAGGAGAGATGGTCGGTAAACGAGGCACACTGGGCGCAGGTTCGTTCGCAGAGAGTTTCTCAACTTTCGGATCGTCCCAACGACCAGTCACGAGGTAATCAAAGCCAAAAATTTGATTCAACGGGTTTTGCAAGACCTTGTGCGCGACCCAGGTGGCCACCCCGGCAATTGGGTTGAGCACCGCCACCCCAAGGGCCGCTGTCCCTCCCAGTTCGGGCTGGACATTGACACTCAACCGCTGCGTTTCGCGTTGCAGGTCAACCTCACCGCGCATGACCACTCGTGCTGAGGGCCCGTCGATCTGCAAGCGCTCGGTACGCATGATCCCTTGCTTGATTGCCAGCTTGCCCGCAATGCCGTCAAAGGCAAAGCCCTCACTGAATACATCCTTGAAATCCAGCGTAATCCGTCGCGGCAAGCCCTGCAGGCTGATCAAGCCGAGCAATTTTCCGGCTGCACCGGGATCGAGTTTGAGGAATTGCCCCTTGCCGACATCGATTTGCAAGTCACCACTTAATGACGGAAAGTCGAGTTCGACCGGGGATCCGCTCCAGGACAAGTTGCCGGACAGTTTTGTACTCCCCCCACGCAGCGTTCCCGGATAACCGAATTGCTCGAGGCTTCGCCCGCCATCCGGGCTCTCGAAGACAAAGTCGAAACGGGTCAAGGGGTGCGCCCCGGCCTTGTTCCACTCGCCGCTGGCAGTCAGGCCACTCCCGGAGTTGTCCGTCTTCAGCCGATCCACCCGCCATACGCCCGCCATATTACGTGCCTGCAACTCAAGACGACCCAGGCGGCGTTGGCCCACCGAGAAATTCTCGGCAACCAGGTCGACGGCCGGCAGTTCCTTGATCCGTGACTTTTTGGTCAAATCGCGCTGAGTCACGCTTTGAGCACGTTTTGCCTCCTCATCAAACACAGCCGGATCGAGCGCCAGCCGTTTGAGTCGGGCTGTGAGCACCCCCTCGCCATTCACTTCCCAAGCGATTTCTCCACTCGCTTCGCGGGAATCGATCACCACACCCCAGCGTGCACCACGCACACTGCGTGAGGCATCCTTGTATCCGGCATTGAGTTTCAGGTCGTGGAGCGCATGTCCATGCACAATCAACTCACCCACCTTGAGCGAAACGGCATCAACCGATGGCACCGCCAGCTTCTCATCACCGCTCCCGCCCGACAGTCCAGACAAGGCGACCTGCCAGGCATCCAGATCAAGCCGCTCGGACTGCAATGCAACCAGCACCCCTTGCTCAGGCAAGGTCACCGGTTGCCCGACGGCAATCGCCGCACGGTCGACCACAAAGCCGCGCGGCGTCTTGTGCCGTAGTACTTCGCCATTCACCAGTCCAGCCAGCGAAAAGCGCGTTTGCTCCTGTAAGGCATTCCCCTCGCCGCCCTTCTTTCGCCCCGCCTCGACCAGATTGCGCCGCTCGAAGCGCAAAGGCCAGGACTCATCCGCTTTCTTGGCAAACGGTGCAGGCAAATCGACGCTCAAACCACTCAGATTCGACTCGATCACGATGTCGGCATGCCGACCATTGACTCGCACCTCCCCACGGTAGGCCGCCCCGCCAGCGAGCCGATCCATCCAGCCTGGCACGCCCTGCTTACGCCAGTTGGCAGCATTCAGCGTACCGTTGGCAGTGATGAGCACCCGGCCGTCTTTCTGCGTCCCGCCGCGCACGCGCAAGGGCCCGCCGAAAAGCACGCCGTTGATCTCGGGCAACTGCAAGTCACTGCCGGAAAACTGGACCCGGCCATTGACCTGCTTGATCGGTGGCAATGCCGGATCAACGGTCAGCTCATTATTTGCAAAATGAAAGACCCCATTGATCTTCGACTGATCAAGGAGTGCTTCGTCCAGCGGGATCGACAGGCTCAGATCAAGGTCGCCTCGTCCGGCCGCCCGCATATCGGCCGTAAAGTGATCAATCCGCTCGGCCACCGGGCTTAGGTCGATGAACCGTAAAAACTCGGCGGTCGGGCCACTGGCCTTGCCTTTGATGTGCAGGTTCGAAATCGGCCGATCGAAATCCGGAATTTCGGCCCGTGTCGCACCCAGCTTCGCACCGAGCACGACCCCTCGCTGCGCCTCGACGATCATGCCATTACCTTCGAAACGCAGGTTCCCGTCAATGCCCTCGATCCGCGGCCACCCCTTGGCATAGTCAAGAACCGCATCATGCGCCTTGACGGTCACCAGAAAATCGCCTTTTTGCTTATCAAGGAAGGGGAAATCCCGCAAATCGCCTCGCAAAGCCAGCTTGGCCTCGCTTGCCCGCCCGGAAACCAGCGAGTCGCGTAGCCAATGGCGCGCGCCTTCGCCCACCGCGTGCGGCATGTAACGCCAGACGGCACGCGCATCGCCCCGGGTCAGCGCTGCCGCCACGTCGATGACGCCCGGGCCGTCCGGCTGCGAACGATACGTCCCTTGCGCTGAACCCGCGGCATCGGCACTGGCAAATTCAGCGCGAGCAAGATCAACGCGCACTCCGGCGGATTCCACCGCCCATTTCACCCGAGCGCTGAGCGAGTCAAAGCCAATCCTCGATTCGGGAAACACGCTCGGCAGATCGAGCGAAGATTCTGCGCAATCGAGACTGACCGTGCCTCCGTTCTGATCCGCTTCGAGACGCCCCGCCAGCCCGGAAAAACCAGGGAAATAGCCCTGAGCGCGCATGCCCAGGCCGGAAAAACTCGCTTTCAGGCCATACGCCTGCAAGCGCTCTGCATTCCCCGTCCAACTCAAGGACAGCTTGTCGACCACGCCCTCCGGCGCATGCGCCGCAAGCAGCTGCCGCGAATTGGCATCGAGTGGGAGATAGGCGGCCAAGGTACGCAGCGCCGTAAAATCGAGCCGGCTCGCCGTGGCACTGCCGCTCACCACGCCATCGGAGGCAGGCTGCCAGCTGACGGAAAAATCGGTTGGCGGAATCACTGTCGCGCCCGTCCGGTCATGCTGCCCCTGCTCATGCCCCGACAACTCGACGTGCTGCCCGCGCACTTCGAATCCGGTCTCCGTAAACCGGGTCGTCAGGCGGCCACGCATGTAGTCGAGCGCCAGCGGCGGCAAATCACTGGACAACCTGGCATCCACTTTGTGCAAGGCCACATCGGCCGTCATGTCACGCAAACGACCGTTGGCAAAGGCGAGCCAGCCATGCACCGCCCCCCGGCCACTGGGCAAGGCCAGTGGGTAATCCAGCCACATTCGCAGCGCAGCCAGATCGATGTATTCGATCGATGCAAATGCGTTGCCTGACCACGACTCAAGGTTTTGCAGATCGCGCCCAAGAAACTCGCCGCGCAAATCGATGCGCGATGCCAGTTCTGGCGGCGGCAACGCGGTCAGGCCAAAGCGATGTCGCCGACCTTCATTATCCAGAGCAAAATTGAGATCTTCCAGGATGAGCGGGACGGCCTTGCGTTTCTCATCTTCCCAGACCACGGTGGCCCCATTGATCCGAATGCGGCGTTGCGCACGCACCCAGTCGGAAACCTGCCCATCGTTCTCGTTGCTGTCGACAAGCGGGATACCGGCGATGAACAAGCGCCCCTCCGGGTCACGGCGCAAATGCAGCACCGGTTCGTCGATACGCAGCATACGCAGCTTGAGCGTGGCCTTGGGCACCGACCACCAGGAAAGCACGGCTTCGATGCGAGAAAAGGCAAGGGCCGGACGCCCTTCCGCATCGGCAACCTGGACGTTGCTCAACGTCAGGTCCGGGCTCAGGCCAAGCCAGCTCGCATCGATCCGGCCGATACTCACTTGCAAGCCGAGGGCGCGACTGGACAGTTGTTCGATGCCCGGCCGATACTGTTCGATGTTTGGCAAGATGCTGTAGCGCAAGGCGAGCACCAAGGCGACGAACCCGAAATAAAGCAGCACGGCCACCCAGCCAAGAAAACGCCCGGCACGCCGCAAAACCGGCCGTACACGGACAAATTCGATGGCGGGAAGCAACCGATGGAGGCGATAATAAAGCCTCGCACGTGCGCCATCCGGGCGGGTCATGCGGTCCTCATGCACAGGAGACTATGCCAATATTCATTGTGCGCCACTAAATGCCGTTTCATCAGTACCATACCGAAGAGCGTATTGTACCGGCTTTGGCAGTGGCATTGCCTGCTGCCGCATGCACCGGACTTCGCTGCCACTTCGCCGTCTTATCGCCCCGCGACCCATGATGACCGAGACACCTGCCGCTCCACTCTACCCTCGGGCCTGGCCTGCTGCCTGGCACCCGGCACTGACGCTCAGCCCCTTCCTGCAACGCCTGCTCGAAGCCCGCCCGGACCTGATCGACTGGTTACAAGCCCACACCGCAAAAGCCATCGACCGCGCGACGATGCAGGCATTCCTGGACGCCGAAGCGCCGTGCGATGAAGAAAGCGAGAAACGCACTCTCCGGCGCTTGCGCCAACGCGTACTGGCGGCGCTCGTCATCCGCGACACCGCCTTGGGCGCTCCCCTCGCCGAAGTCGTCGAAACGATGACTACCCTGGCCGATATAACGACCAACCACGCCCTCGATTTCTGGCACCGGCAACTCGCCGCGCAGTTCGGCGAACCGCTGGACGCCCAGGGCCAGGCGCAGCGTCTTCTGGTCATTGGCATGGGCAAGCTCGGCGGACGCGAGCTCAACGTATCGTCCGATGTCGATTACATCTTCGTTTATCCCGAAGATGGCGAAACGGCTGGCAACGCTGAGGGCGGACGCCGAATCGAAGTCTTCGACTTCTTCTCGCGACTCGGCAAACGGGTCATCGCAGCTCTTGGCGAAATGACCGCAGACGGCCAGGTTTTCCGGGTCGACATGCGCCTGCGCCCAAACGGCGACTCGGGTCCGCTCGTCTGTTCGCTCGGCTCGCTGGAAAACTACTTTTACACCCAGGGACGCGAATGGGAACGCTACGCCTGGATCAAGGCACGCCTGATGAACGAGGGCGACAATCTGCAGCCGGAATGGGCCGAGGCCCTGCAGGCCATCGCCGCACCCTTCGTTTTCCGGAAATACCTCGACTTTGGCGCAATCAACGCCATGCGCGACCTGCACACGCAGATACGGCGCGAAGTAATGCGCAAGGACATGGCCGACCATATCAAGCTCGGACCGGGCGGCATCCGCGAAATCGAATTTATCGCCCAGGTCTTTCAGCTCATCCGGGGGGGCAACGACCGCAATCTGCGCATCCGCCCGACTCTCAAGGTGCTTGCCGCGCTGGTTGAAAAACGCCTGCTCCCCGCCGATGCCGCCGATGAACTTGAAAGCGCCTACGCTTTCCTGCGCCGCCTCGAGCACCGCCTGCAGTATGTCGATGACGCCCAGACGCACAGCCTTCCGGAAGCGGAAACAGCCCGTTCGCGCATCGCAAGCAGCCTTGGCTTTGCCGACTGGGGGAATTTCCTTGAGATTCTCGATGCGCACCGCGCCCGAGTTTCCCAGCACTTTGAAGCCGTCTTTTCGGAGCCGGAGGAAGGGTCGCATGCGCTGGTCGGCCTGTGGCTGGAAGAGCTATCCCCAGACGATGCGCAGGAAACCGTCGCCAACCTCGGGTTTCGCGACCCCAAGTCGATGCTCGAACGCCTTGCGGCCTTCCGCCAGAGTGGCAAGTACGTACAACTTGCCGCCCAGAACCGCGAACGCCTCGACGCCCTTGGGCCACGCCTGATCGAGGCCGCCGCCACCACCAAAACCCCCGACGCGACCTGGCAGCGCGGCCTCGACTTTTTCGAAACGATCAGCCGTCGCGGCGCCTACCTGGCCCTCTTGCAGCAGTACCCGCAAACCCTGCACAAGGTTGCCGAGATCATCGGCAGTTCGTCATGGGCGGCGCAGTATCTGACCCGCCATCCGATCCTGCTCGACGAGGTACTCGATCCGCGCCTCTATGACACCGCCACCGACTGGAGCAGCTTTTCCGCCGAACTCGACCGGCGCCTCGCCGAGGAAGACGGCGATCCCGAACGGGAGATGGACGTCATGCGCGAAGCCCACCACGCGCAGGTTTTCCGTCTCCTGGCCCAGGACATCGCCGGCCTGCAGACTGTCGAACGACTGGCCGATCACCTCACCGCGCTGGCCGAGATCATCGTCAGGAAAACGCTGCATATCTGCTGGTCCCGCCTCAAGAACCGCCATCCGCAAATGGTGGAAGCGCCGTGCTTTGCCGTCATTGCCTACGGCAAGCTTGGCGGCAAGGAACTGGGTTATGGCTCGGACCTCGATCTCGTGTTCCTCCACGACGACCCGGAGCCTCACATCGGCGAACTCTACGCCCGCCTCGCCCAGCGCCTCTCGACCTGGATGTCGACCCAGACTGCGGCCGGCAACCTTTTCGAAACCGACAACCGCCTGCGCCCCAATGGCGACGCCGGCATGCTGGTCAATTCGCTCGAGGCCTTCCGTGAATATCAGCTCTCACGCGCTTGGGTCTGGGAACACCAAGCACTGACCCGAGCCCGCTTTTGCGCCGGCGACCCGGTGCTCGGCGAACGCTTTGAGGTCCTGCGCATCGAGATCCTGCGCCAGCCTCGTGATCTGCACACACTGCGCGAAGAAGTCTTCGCCATGCGCCAGCGCATGCTTGACGCCCACGCCTCGCGCAGCGAGGAATTTTTCGACATCAAGCACGACCCGGGAGGCCTCGTCGATGTCGAATTCATCGTCCAGTACTTAATCCTCGGCCACGCGCGCGCGCATGAACGCCTGTGCGGGAATCTGGGCAACATCGCCCTGCTCGGCATCGCCGCTGAACTTGGACTAATCACCGCCACGCTCGCCGACCCGGTTCGCCTCGCCTACCGCGAATACCGCCGTCTGCAGCACGACCTACGGCTAAATGGCGTAACGGGCGCCCGGCAACCGCGCGACAGTCATGCCACGCGCATCGCTGCCGTTCGCGCCCTCTGGGATGAGGTTTTCCCAGACTCACCAACCCCTCATTCAAACCAAGACGAAAGAAGTTCATGACCACCCCTCAGCCAGGCATACTCGCCCCCGTTCCCGAGCACGCACGCTATCTCGCTTTCTCCATGCGCGACCCGGCCACGCTCGCACCTACCCTCTCGGCACTGCGCCACCACACGGACGGCGTGCTCAGCGTTGTCGGCCTCGGCCTGCCCGTGGCCTCCGCCCTAGGAAAGACATTGCCCGGTCTGCGCCCACCCCTGCTGCAAAGTGCCCCCGGCCTGCCCATCGAGGCCGCGCCAGCGGCACTCTGGCTGTGGCTGCGCGGCACCGAGCGCGGCGAACTGCTGCACCGCTCACGGCGCCTGACACATGCCCTCGCCCCGGCCTTTAGCCTCGACGAATGTTGGGATGCCTTCAAATACCAGGACGGACGCGACCTTTCCGGTTACGTCGACGGAACGGAAAATCCGACTGACGATGACGCAGTCCATGCCGCCATCGTCGCCGACGGCGAACTCGCCGGATCGAGTTTTGTCGCCGTACAGCGCTGGCGCCACGATTTTGCGCGTTGCGAGGCCATGCCTCAGGGCGAACGCGATCACGCCATTGGGCGCCGCCAGAGCGACAACGAGGAACTCGACGACGCCCCCGAGTCGGCGCACGTCAAGCGTACCGCGCAGGAATATTTCAGCCCGGAGGCTTTCGTTCTTCGACGGTCCATGCCCTGGGCACAGGGCCTCGAAGGCGGCCTGATGTTTACCGCCTTTGGCGCCAGCTTCGATGCATTCGAAGCCCAGTTGCAACGCATGACCGGCAAGGAAGACGGCATCATTGACGGACTGTTTGCCTTCACCCGCCCAGTCTCGGGCGCCAACTACTGGTGCCCGGCGCTGACCGACGGCCGCCTCAACCTCAGCCCGCTCGGCATCTAGTCAGCCCAGGGGAAATCAACAACTTAAGAACGAAGGACACAAAGAAAAGAAAACACCGAAGAAAGGGCAAGGCAGCCTCGCAGCCACGGTCTTGCCCGGGAGACTCCTGGGTAAAACCTGACTTTGGATTGCCTGCGAATTCTTCGTAGTCTTCTTGCTCTTCGTGTTCTTTGTGCCCTTCGTGGTTACTGCTTTCAGGTACGCCGCTACTTCTTCAGGCTGTCCCGGATTTCGCGCAGGAGCAGCACGTCCTCGGGCGTCGCCGGAGGCGGTGGGGGTTCCGTATTGCGCAAGCGGTTCACCTGCTTGACCATCATGAAAATGATGAAGGCCAGGATCACAAAATTGACGAGAATGGTAATGAAGCTGCCGTAGGCGAACACCGGCACCTGCGCCTTCTTGAGAGCATCGAGGGTCTGCGGCACACCGGGCGGCACGGTACCCAGCACGATGAACAGCCCGGTAAAATCAAGTTTTCCGCCCATGATCCAGGCGACGATCGGCATAATCAGATCGCCAACGACAGACTCGACGATTTTTCCGAATGCCCCACCAATGATCACGCCGACGGCGAGATCGACGACATTGCCTTTCATGGCAAAGGTTCTGAATTCCTGCATCATACTCATTCGCACTCTCCTCTCCTGTTGTTGTTTCGAACACCCGACTACACGCGACTCAATCGCTGCCCTGCCTCATACAATGTGGTCGCCTGCTTGGCAAAACAGAAGCGCACCACATGATCGTCACGCCCATCCGGATTGAATGCCGACACCGGAATCGCCGCGACTCCGGCCGTCCGGGTCAGCCACTCGGCAAACTCTCGGTCGGGCAGAGCTGAAATGCGATCATAGCGCGCCAGCTGGAAGTAGGTTCCATTGCACGGCAAAAGTTCAAAAGCCGAGTTCGCGAGCTGATCCCGGAAGAAGTCGCGCTTCTCCCGGTAGAAGTCCGCCAACCCCTCATGCCGGCTGGAATCTCGCATGTACTCGGCAATCCCCACCTGGCACGGGGTATTGACCGAAAACACGTTGAACTGGTGCACCTTGCGGAACTCGTCCATCAGCGCGTATGGCGCGACCACATAACCGATCTTCCAGCCGGTGATGTGGTAGGTTTTGCCAAACGATGAAACAATGACGCTGCGCAGAGCCAGCTCGGGATGCGCCGCCACGCTGGCATGCCCTTCAGGGGCATACACGATGTGTTCATACACTTCGTCGGACAAAACCACGATACCGGTCCCGCGCACCAATTCGGCAAGGGCTTCGAGGTCGGCCGCCCCGAACAGACTTCCCGTCGGATTGTGCGGGGAATTGACAATGATCAGCCGGGTCCTGGCCGTCATCAGCGCACGCACCGCTTGCCAGTCCGGCCGGTAATCAGGATAGGCCAGGGTGGCGAGCACCGCCCGCCCCCCTACCGTCTCGATCGCCGGGATATAACTGTCATATACCGGGGCGAAAACGATGGCTTCGTCGCCAGGACGCATGAAAGCCGCAATCGCGGTATGAAGCGCCTGCGTTGCCCCGGCGGTGACTGTCACCTCCCTCTCGACATCGTACTGCCGACCATACAAGCCATGTATCTTGCCGGCAATCGCTTCTCGCAATTCGGGCAGCCCCGCCATCGGCGCATACTGGTTGCGCCCTTGCTGCATGGCCTTCGCCACCGCCTCGAACAAGCATGGATCGGCCTGAAAATCGGGAAAGCCTTGCGACAGGTTGATCGCCCCACATTGGGCGGCCAGCCCCGACATGACCGAAAAAATGGTGGTGCCAACTGTCGGCAATTTGGAGTTAACAGCGACGGACGATGCGATCATGGGCATTCAAGGATAACAAGGGCCGCTCACTGCCAGCCGGAAATTCAGGGGGCGTACCCTACCCACCCCTAAGGCGTTCGCCAGTTTAAGGAGCGCCGGGCGCTGGCGCAAGCACCACCCCAGCCTCCCACAAGGCCCGGCAGCCGCGGCACACGCTGGCGTCCAGCGGCCAACGCCATTACCATTACGCTTGATGACGCGTCGGGCAAACGGCGCGCAGCGATCAGGATTGTTCACGACGACCGGCGCGCGGGCGAGAGCCGGTCAAACGTAGATACAATCGCGCACAGGCATTGATTCAACGCGGCCCAAAGATTGTTACCACCCCATCCGCCCGGCAATACGAGCACATAAACGGCATGAACAACACCCTCTCCGACGAGGAAATCGAACGCTGCACCCTGCACAACCGCAGGGAGATCCTCTTTCAGCTGCGCAGCATGATCAAGCGCGGTGACCGCGTCAGCGTCCTTTTTCAGGAGGGCAAACAGAGCTTCCTGACCGTACTCATCGACCTTTCCGAAGAGAAGAACGCCCTTTACTTCGACGTCGGCGGCAGCCCCGAACTGAACCAGTCCTTTCTGAAAGCGCAGCAAAGCACCTTTCTGACCCACATCGAGGGCATCCGCCTGCAGTTCTCCGTCGCGCAGGGACGGGAAACCCGCCTCGGCCACGAGCGTGTCTTTGCCGTACCGCTCCCCAAACACTTTCTCCGCCTGCAACGCCGCGAGGTTTTCCGCCTGCCTCTGCCGACCAGCAAACCCTATACCTGCCGCATACGGCGGGGAACGCCCGAGGAAATCCTGCTCCCGATGCATGATATTTCGGTTGGCGGCGTCGGTTTCCACCTCAGCCAGCCACTCAACTACGAGACGCTCGAGAGACTTGAAAACTGCTGGCTCGATCTCGGTGAAAACGGCATGCTGCCGATCACCCTGGAGGTCCGCTACATCAACGCGCTGGAAAGCCGAACCGGCAAGAACCTCTGGCACCTTGGCTGTCGCTTTGTCGATCTTTCTCCCGCCGCCGAAACGCAAATCCAGCGCTTCATGGCGCGCATCGAGGCCGAACGACGCACGCTTTCTGCCGGATAACACGTCAAAGCCCCCAATCTCTTGGGGGCTTTGTCAGTATCAGAAGGCCGGCCGCTGGCGGCCTCGCAGACGTGGGGCGCTAAACCCGGAATCTGGCCACCGCCCGATCGAGTTGCTCGGCGGTCTGCAACAGCCCGCGCGCCGACTCAGCCGTGGCGCGCATGCTGGCGCTCGTCTCATCGACCTGGTGTGCAATACGCTCAACCTGCCCGGCCAGCGAGGTACTGGCCTCACTCTGCTCACGCGTCGAAGCGGCAACCTCGCGCACCAGCCCCTGCGCCGAGCGTGACCCTTCGGCAATTTCTTGCAGAAGCCCGCGTGTCTCGCCCGCGGCGGCAGACACCTGTTGCGCTTCAGGCAAGGCCGTATCCATGATCTGCGCCGCATCGAGCGTTTCGCGCTGGATGCGCTCGACCACGCTCGCAATCTCGACCGTCGCCTTTTCGGTGCGTTCGGCAAGGACACGCACCTCGTCGGCCACCACCGCAAAGCCTCGCCCCTGCTCGCCCGCACGCGCCGCTTCGATCGCCGCATTCAGCGCCAACAGATTGGTCTGCCCGGCGATTTCCTTGATCGCCGTCGCGGTATGCGCAACGGCCTGCACGTTGCCGGCCAGCGCCCGCACCCGCTCCGCCGCCCGCCCGACGGTGCCGGACATGGCGTCGATATTCGCGGCCACGGCAACCACGCTGCGCTCGCCCTGAACGGCATTTTCGGCCGCCCGGTTGGCGATCGACTCGGTCTGGCCGGCATTATCCGAAACATGATTGATCGACACCGTCAGTTCTTCCATCGCCGCCGCCATCGCCTGCGTTGCTTCCGACTCCTGCGCCGCTGCGGCAGCCACGGTGGACGAAGTCTGCTCGATGGTCCGGGCGGAAGCCGCGACCTGACGTGCTCCAAGGGCGATTTCGCCAATCATCGTGCGCAACCCACCAACCAGTCGGTCGAGTTCGCCGAGCAAACTCCCCTCGGGCACCTTGCCCAGATCGACTGCCAGATCCCCGCCGGCCACCTGGCGCATGACGCCCATGGCCAGCCCCGGCTCCCCGCCGATCTGGCCGAGAATCCGGCGCGCCACGAACCAGGCCACTCCGCCGACCAGCAAGGCCGCCGCCAGGATGAGCAGAGCCACGTCGCGCAGCGCAGCCGCAAAGGCAGCGTCGATGTCCTCGACGTAAAGGCCGGTGCCGATGACCCAGTCCCAAGGCTCGAAATAGTTCACGTAATGCACTTTGGGAATCTGGACATCGGACCCGGGTTTTGCCGTCAAAGACCATGCGTATCCCGTTTTGTCGAGAGCCGGTTTGACGAGTTCGCGCACGGTGTAATTGCCCTGTTTGTCCTTGCGATCCCAGTGATCCTTCCCATCGTACTCGAGACGGATCGGATGCATGACCCCCAGGCCTTTGCTGCCGTAGACGTAGTAGTACTCGTCCTTGAAGTAGCGCATGTCACGGAGCACATCCTTGGCCCGGCGCTGCGCCTCATCACGAGAGAGCAGACCCTTGCTTTCCTGCGTCTGGAATGATTTGACCGTCGTTGTTGCCAGCTCGACGGCCGCCACCAGCGTCTGCTTACGGTCATTGAGCATCTGGGTGCGCAGGTGAAAGGCCTGAATCGTCCCCAGCAGGACCAACCCAACCAACGCCGTCGCCACCAGAAGCGCCAGACGGAATTTAAGACCCGTTGTATTTATCTTTGTCACTATCCGTTCTCCCTTGAATAATTCCTTCTGCCAGGACGCCGCCCCCCACGCCTGAAGGCTACCCCTGGCGGGGCAGCGCCAAGCGTCACGACCGCCTAACCTTGACTATAACGGATGCGACATCGGTTTTCTTAACGTTTATGAAGCCGTTCAGGCCACACTGATAAAATAGCCATCATGACCGCTCACTCTCAAATCCCCGCAGGACAGCCGCTTGCGCCGGCACCTGACGCACACGCCGTCGACATCCTCGACCAGACCGCGCTACCGCACGCCCGGCGTATTGTCCGCCTGCTCACCCTGGAAGACGCAGCGCACGCCATCCGCAGCATGCAGGTACGGGGCGCGCCGCTGATCGGGGTCACGGCGGCCTACGGCGTCGCCCTCGCGCTCGCTGCGCGCCCCGACGACGAGCACCTGCACCAGGCACTCGCCACCCTCGGCGCAACCCGGCCGACGGCAGTCAATCTGCACTGGGCGCTGGCCCGCATGCAGGCCCGGCTCCTGCCACTCACCCCGGCCTTGCGCGCTGACGCCGCCTGGCAGGAAGCAGCACGCATCGCCGCGGAGGATGCCGAGCAATGCCGACGCATCGGCGAGCACGGTCTCACCTTGCTGCGCCCGATAGCCGAGCGGCGCGGCCGACTCAACGTGATGACCCACTGCAACGCCGGCTGGCTGGCCACCGCCGCCTATGGCACGGCGCTGGCTCCGATCTACGCTGCGCACGCTGCCGGCATCGAGGTGCGCGTGTGGGTCTCGGAAACCCGGCCGCGCAACCAGGGCCTGCTCACCGCCTGGGAACTCGGCGAGAGCGGCGTGCCGCACACCGTCATCGCCGACAACGCCGCCGGGCTCCTGCTGGCTCGCGGGGAAGTCGATGCGGTGATCGTTGGCGCCGACCGTGTCGCCGCCAACGGCGACGTGGCCAACAAGGTCGGCACCTACCTCAAGGCGCTCGCGGCAAAGGCCGCCGGTGTGCCCTTTTTTGTTGCCGCACCCGGCTCGACGCTGGATTTTTCCTGCCCGCGCGGCGCTGACATCCCCATCGAGGAACGCGCCGGCGACGAACTGCGCTGCGTGCATGGCCTCGCCGGGGACGGACAACCCGGCACGGTGCGCCAACTCGCCGCGGACATCGCGGTAGCCAACCCGGCTTTCGATGTGACGCCCGGCCATCTGGTGACCGCCATCATCTGCGAACGCGGCAGCACCCCGGCGCACGCCGCCGGGCTGAGGGCCTTGTACCCCGAGACCGCCGAGGAACGGCCGTCAGCGCCACACGCCCCGCGCGCGACAGCCCGCCCCTGCGCGCCACCCCGAGCGCCTACGCACAACGCGCGGCGCCGGCCCAGCCCAACCGCGGCAGC
>RRZU011307662.1_pt1 | contig 16187 bp, 12 predicted proteins | sample 2165561 | NCBI WGS metagenome assembly RRZU01 (sample SAMN10456909, study PRJNA506462) | wastewater metagenome | isolation source: wastewater sludge | place: USA: Moscow, Idaho
AATCAGGCAGCCACTGAGCGCTGAGGAAGGGCCCCGGGAACCACATCGTTCCCGGGGCCCTTCTAGATTTCGGGTTCCTTCTCGATGCCGTGGCTGGGACCGTCGGGAAGATCCGAGGCGCGCACGTCCTCGTCGTCGGTCAGGTGCGGAATGTCGCGTACGAGATCCCGCTTCGCAGGGTGGTGGGCGTGGTGGATCGGATCGGAGTCGTCATCGTCGATCCACTCCGGAGTGCTGGCGGACGTCGGCGAATCGGTCAGGCGCCCCCAGATGGAGACCCGCTGTGGTGCATCCTCGGGCTGCTTCGCCTGGTCCGCGTGGTGTGACCGGGGTTTCACCGCTGGGGGGTCGGCCGGTCTCGAGTCCTTGCCGTGGGGGTCAGCCTCATGCACCTCACCCGCATTCGACGTGCCGGCGGCGCTCGTCGGCGCCACTGGAGTCCACTCCATGACCCGGTGTGCGTCTGCCTCCCCATGGGGTTGCTCGCCAGACTCCTCCCGAGGGGTTGGTTCCGGTGAGAGGTCCTCCGGAGTTGCGAGCCCCGCCGGGTCTGCGCCAGGGGTCTGAAGGGAGAGTCTCTCCGCGCCAGTCCTTGGGATGGAAGCTTCCTGTGCGGCCTCCGCAATCCTCGTCCGCTCCAAGCGGGCCGTGTCCGCTGCCCGGTGCCGCTCCTCGATGCGCTGGCGCATCTGGGTGGCAATCTCCTCGCGCCGGCGTTGGCGTTTCTGCTCCGGGGTCAGGGCGGGAGCCTCCTTGACGCCCGGATCAAGCTTCTCTGCGCACGATTCCAGGCTCGAGACGGTGTCCTCGCGGCTCAGCTGCCCGGTGGTATCCGGCTCCACTCGAGCGAGGCGTTCGGCCTCCCGTCGGGCCGCCGCGCGCTCGGCCGCCTCCTCGTTCTCGGAAGCGGTGAGCAGGGAGTCGATGATGGACGACTTCTTCGGGGGAACGACGCCGTCGTCGGACCGTACCGGTGATTCCTGCTTGCGTGTGGTGCTCGGTGCAGCCGTTGATACGGAGGAAGGGGCGAGCGAGGCCGCCGGTGTGGGCGGCGCGGAGTCCGCGAGCAGGTCGTTGAGGCGCTGCAGTTCAGCGGAGAGATTCTCGCGAGCCGCTTTGTCCCATTGCCGTGCAAGCGGTGTGACGAAGAGCTGGCGGCGAGCCAGAAGCTTGGAGACTATGGCGCGACGCCCGTGCAGGAAGTCCTCTCGTGGAATGTGGGCGTATTCCCTCTCCACAAGTTCGAGGTAGCGTTTGTAGCGCTGCGGCTCCACGGCCAGCGTGCCGAGATGTGCGTCCCGCAGCGCCTGTTCGTCGATGTCCACGGCCTGGAACTTCGAGGTTTCGGTGAGCGGCGCGGTGCTCTTCGCCCGAAGCCCTCGGATGAGGGTGGCGACTCGGGCGGCCTTCTCCGGATCCACCCCCAGATCTCGCAGATCCTCGCGGGCGACGAGCGCCGAGGCTTCCTCGTTCTCCCCGCCGTTGTGCGTGTAGGTGGCCTCCGCCGATGTGGAGAAGCACACCCCATGGAACCACGCAGCCAGGCGGACAAGTGCCGGATCGCCTGTTTCCGGAAGGAGCGTCTCCAGTCGGGTGAGGAGATCAACAACGTGTTGCAGTCCGTGATAGCTGCGGTCGGGGCTGGACCAGGCCTCGATGAGGTGGTGGCACTTCTCCGCCAACTCCTCCTTGGACTGGGGCGATCCAGCCGCTTGCACGGAGCGCACGAACGCTTGAACAAGCCACTGCGGGACTTCGTTCAACATGGTGACCTCCTGGCAAATGCACCCAACCGACGCTGTAGCTCACGCGATTCTAGTACCATCGCGTCGGCAACTGAACATGAATGATCGCATTTGCTCGGTGCCGCCTGATGATCGCGGGGAACTCTTCGGACTGCGATTTCGCTGACGGCGGGACGCCTCGAGGTGGGGATAATCGCACATGGCCGCGGAAAGTGGCGGATTTGCGTGGGAAATACGCCGGTTTTAATCATTGTCGCCGTGCGGGTGTCCGTGCGCCATGTGGTCAAAACTCCCGGAAAAGAAGCCGTTGGGGCAGAAAGTGAACTAACGTAGTCACGTGAGAATCTCCAAGAACAGGCCTGCCGCATCACCGTTGACGGGTCGGGCACTCATTACGGGTGGTACGTCGGGTATCGGTCTCGCGTACGCCAAGGCGCTTGCGGATCGCGGATGCGATCTGACTCTCGTGGCGCGCTCTCGCGGCCGGCTCGACTCCACGAAGCGAGATCTGGAATCCCGCTATGGCATCGACTGTGAGATTCTCGAAGCGGACCTCTCCGCGGAAGGTGGCGTCGAAGCCGTCTCGCAATGCTTGGCCTCGCAGGACAACCCCATTGAAGTGTTCGTGAACAACGCGGGTCAGGGCCTCTATCACCAGCTCGCCACCACGTACACGCAGCCTCTCGTGGACGGCATCAACCTCATGGCCACCACTCCCGTCCGTCTCGGTGCCGTCGCCGGCGCGGCGATGAAGGAGCGTGGCCACGGAGTCATCATCAACACGGCCTCGGTGTCGGGGCTGGTTTCCATGGGGCTGTACTCGGCCATCAAGGCACTGGTGCGGGTCTGGTCCACGTCCTACGCCATCGAGCTCGCTCCCGCAGGTGTTCAGGTGGTCACGTTCATGCCCGGATGGGTTCGCACCGAGTTCCACACCCGGGCCGGAAAGAAGACGTCCAGCCCGCCCGGATTCTTCTGGCTCAGCGCGGATCGGGTGGCCCGCGAATGCCTGCGAGACGTGGACAGGGGCAAGACGTACTGCGTTCCCTCCAAGCGATACAAGGTGATCGTGGCCCTCGTGAAGTTCGCTCCGCGTACAGCAGTTGATGCCGTGACCTCACGGATCAACAAGGGTCGAGACTGAGTCACATGCCGGACAACCTGGAGCCCCTCGATCGCTATCTGGACAAGGGACGCGCCCGCCGCCGTCACTGGGTTCGACGCTTCGTCACCCGCCCCGTCATCTCGACGGTTGTTCGCCCCACGGTGCTGGGAGAGGAGAACGTGGCAGATCTGGAGGGCGCGTTCCTTCTGGTGCCCAACCATTCCTCGCACCTCGATGCACCGATGGTTTTCTCCCTGCTGCCCGACTCGCTGACCGAGCGCTTGGCAACGGGTGCCGCCGCGGACTACTTCTATCGCCGCAAGTTCGTTTCCTCGCTGACCTCGCTGTTCTTCAACTCCTACCCGATCGAACGCAAGGGCAAGCGAGACGGAAAGCCGGGGCCCGCAGCAGGCATGACGGGACGCCTCCTGCGTGCCGACGTTCCAATTCTGGTGTTCCCCGAAGGCACGCGTTCACGTGACGGTCAGATCGGTACACCCAAGCCCGGCGCAGCGGCTCTGGCACTGAAGGCGGGCATCCCGTTGGTGCCGATCGCCATGTCCGGCGGGCATGAGGCGATGCCCGTGGGTGCTGCTTTCCCGAAGGTGGGAAGCGAGGTGTTCCTCTTCATCGGCAAGCCGATGCATGCAGTGCCCGGTGAGGATGCGGAGCATTACATGGCCCGTGCCTTCCGCGCCATCGAGCTGATGTTGGAGCAGGGCACGGCGCATCCGGTGGAGGAAGACGGCTCGTCTCCCTTCGACCTGCCGCCGGTCTGAAACGCCGCCGGCCCAATTCACCTCCGGCCCGATCACCTCCGGTTCGTCTTGTCCTTGGTGCGGGACTTCTCCCCGCTGTTGCGGCCCTTCTTCGGCGCCGCTTCCTGCTCGGTGGAATCCGGCGCTTCGGCGCGCATTCCCACCGGGAACGTCAGCCGCACGGTGAGCCCTCCGCCCTCAGTGGGTGCCACCCGAGCAGTGCCCCCGTGCGCGGCCATGATGGCGGCGACGATCGCCATGCCCAGACCCGATCCGCCCGACGCCCTCGAACGTGAGGCATCCGTGCGATAGAACCTTTCGAAAAGCCGATCTGCATCCTCGCCGCGCACGCCGGGGCCGTGATCACGCACCTCGATGACGGCTTCGTCGGGGCTGATCCGCCCCACTGCAAGCTCGGTCGCAGTGCCGGCCGGTGTGTGGGTCAGGACATTGGACAGCAGGTTGGTGACGACTTGGGTGACCTTGTCCTTGTCCGCAACGATGACGATGTCGTCGGCTGATCCTCCGTCCAACCCGATGAGAGTGGGTTGGCGGGAGGGATCGCGCGCTCGCATGTCCGCAAGTGCGTTCTGGCCCACCGTCTTGATGTTGACGTGACTGCGATGAAGCGACTGGCCCTCGTCGAGGCGTGCGAGTTGCAGCAGATCCTCCACGAGTCGGCTCATGCGCTTGGACTCCGACTCGATGCGTCCCATCGTGGGGTCGATCTGATCCTCCGGCACTCCACCCAGGCGGTAGAGCTCGGCGTATCCGCGCACGGTCGCCAACGGAGTACGCAATTCGTGCGAGGCGTCGGAAACGAATTGGCGCATCTTGGATTCCGAGTGGTCCTTGGCAGCGAAGGCCTGCTCGATCTGCGCGAGCATGACGTTGATTGAGTTGGCAAGCATCCCCACCTCGCTGCCCTCCTTGCCGGGAGGGACTCGGCGAGAGAGGTCGCCGGCCGCGATCGCGTGGGTCGAGTACTCAATGCCCCGCAACGGGCGCAGATGGTGGCGCACCAGAGCCACGGCGACCGCGGTGCCCAGTGCGATGACCGAGAGCCCCACGAACACCAGAAGGCGTGTCATGAGTGCGACGGTCTCGTAGACCGGGGTCAGGGGCCGGGCAATGACCACGGCGCCGATGGTCTGGGGGCGCTTGAGCAGATCCTGGGAGGTCACGGGAAGGACTATTGCGCGCCACTGCTGACCGGCCTTGGTGCTGCGCACGGTCTGTGGGGTGCTGTCCAGAGTCATCAGCAGGGTGCCGGGGTTGGCGGGAGCGCCGAACTTCTCCTTCACCTGGGAGTTGATGCGGGGCCTGATGACGAGCGTCTGCTGGTTGGTGTCCGTCAGAACCGCGTTCATGTAGTAGTCGGACAGGTAGATGTTGCTGCTGGAGTGATTGTTGCTGGAGCCGAGTTCGTCGAGAATCTGGACGGCCACCACTTGGCCCGAGGACTTGAGCGCCTCGTCGAGGTTACGAATGAGATTGCGTTGATAGATGGACACGGTGATCGCGCTGACGGCCACCACCACCACGATCATCAGCGAGATGAAGGTGAAGAGCAGCCGAAAGGACAGGGTGCTCGTCACCCGCGGCCGGTAGTTCGGGCTCATGGGCGGATGCCATTTACTTCCCGGAACGCAGCACGTAGCCGATTCCGCGTTTGGTGTGAATCAACGGCTCGATCGCCTGGGCCTCGTCCTTGTCCGTGATGCCGAGTGCATCGGGGGAATCGATCTTGCGGCGCAGATAGGAAATGTAGGACTCCACGATGAGATCTCGCCGTCCCAGTTGTAGTCCCACACGTGATCCAGAATCTGCATCTTGGAGACGACCCGTTCGGCGTTGATCATGAGGTAGCGCAGGAGCTTGAACTCGGTGGGGGACAGATCGATCGGGTGCTTGGCGCGATGGACCTCGTAGGAATCCTCGTTCAGTTCCAGATCCCTGTAGTGGAGGACGGCGGCGTCACCTTCAACGGGATGGGTGCGGCGCAACACCGCCCGAATCCGGGCCACGACCTCTTCCAGCGAGAAGGGCTTGGTGATGTAGTCGTCTCCACCAACCGTCAGACCTTGTACCTTGTCCTTGATGTCGTCACGGGCGGTCAGGAAGAGGACCGGAAGTTCGGGGGAGCGCTCGCGCAGGCGGCGCAGCACCTCGAAACCGTCCATGTCCGGGAGCATGATGTCCAGCACCACGAGGTCCACGTGGCTGCCCGACTGATGGTGCAGCGCCTCGTGCCCATCGGCGGCCGTGAGCACGTTGAATCCGGCGAAACGCAGGGAAGCGGAGAGGAGCTCCCGGATCGAGGGTTCATCATCTACCACCAGGAGGGTCGCTTCAGGGCCATTGTGTTGCGTACTCATAAGGACATTGAAAACGGAGAAGCTGGAAGTTGTCTAGGAAAATCGTGAGGAGGATCGTCTCGGCGGTCACCACACGGCGATTGTTCGTGTGGTGTCAGCCACTTCCCGCCTCACCGAATCGCCCGGTGGCCGGACGTGAGGTCCGGCCACCGGGCGATTCGGTGCTCAGTCATTCGTTTGCTCAGTAGGCCGTGAAGTCCTTGGCCTCGATCTGGGCGGGTGCGCCGTCCGACTTCAGTGCGGCGAGGCGTGCCTCGATCTCGAGGTCGTCGGAGTGATCCTCGAGGGCGGCGAACTGATCCTCAAGCGATGAGGCGGCAACTTCGGCCTTGCCGAGGGCCAAGGCCTCTTCGCGGCGAACCTGCTCCTCGTAGCGGCCCAGTTCCGAGGTCGGATCGAGAACGTTGATGGAGGAAATTGCGTCCTGCACGCGATTCTGCGCCACAGCAGACTTTTGGCGAGCGATCAGCTGGTCGCGCTTGGACTTGAGCTCACCGAGTTTGTTGGTCATCTGCTCCAAGCCGGTCTTGAGCTTGGCGACGACTTCCTCCTGGGACTGGATGAGCGGCTCCGCATCGCGGGCCTCCTTCTCGAAGTCGAGCTGCTTGCTCAGCGCCACCTTGGCGAGGTTGTCGAAACGATCCGCTTCGACGGCCTTCTCCGCCGTGCGCATCTCGTCCGCCTTGCGGGAGGCGGCCAAAGCCTTTTGACCCCACTCGCGGGAGGCTCGAACGTCCTCGTTGTAGTCGTTCTGGGCCAGCCGGAGGTTTCCGACAGTGACGGCGACCGCGTCACGAGCCTCGGCGATCGAGTTCGTGTAGTCGCGCACCATCTGGTCCAGCATCTTCTGCGGATCCTCGGCGCGATCGAGCAGAGCGTTGATGTTTGCCTTCGCAAGTTGGGTCATGCGACCGAGGATGGTCTGCTTCTCAGCCATGGGGAGCCTTTCGTTGATGGATGATTGCTTGGATGTTCTGCGAACAACTTACAGTTTGGAGCCGGGCACGTGCGAGGGATCAGAAGGAATCGCCGAAACCACCGCCGCCGCCGAAGCCACCGCCCCGCCCGCCGCCTCCGCCGAAGCCGCCACCGCCGAAGGAGCCGGTGGAGAAGCCCCCCTTGTGCCCGGAGCCGCCTCCGGAGAGAAGGGAACCGATGATCATGCCCCCGAGTACGCCGCCCCAATCGGAACCGCCTCCGCGGTGGTTGCCGTAGTTCCGGGAATTTCCGTAGCCGCTCTGTGACCGGCGGCGCTCCTCGTCTCGCACCGCCTGCTCGGCCATGTTCTGGGAGGTGGTGGCCTGAGAACGGGCACGGTCCAGCAGCTGCGCGCGCTGGGTGAGATCATCCGTGGCCAGAGCCTCCGCGTAGGAGCGGCGGGCGGCGGCCAGTTGGGTGCGAGCGCCGGATGGGATGTAGCGCGAGTAGCGATCGATGTAGGAATCGGCATTGTCAATGCACGATTGCGCCGCCACCTGATTGCGTTCGGCCAGGGCGGCGGACCGCCTGCGGTTCTCTTCGGCGCTGCGTACGCCCGCGAGAGCGGCGTCCAAGGCGTTCTCCGCCGCGGTCAGTTCGTTGACCGCCTTGACCGGATCAACCGAGGCGCCGGTGGCGTAGGCGATGGCCTTCTCGGCCGTCTGTTGGCGGGCCGCGATGAGCGAGTCCCCCTGCCCGAGCTTCTTGGCGTCCACCACGTCCTGACTGATCGAGGCGAGGCCCTTCTGCATGGTCTCGTGTGCCTGCTCGAAGTACTGGCGCGCATTGGCGATCTGCTGGACAAGTGCGCGGGCCTGGCGCAGGGTGTCCTCGCCCAACCGCGCATACGGCACAGCCTTGTTGTTCTCTCCTGCCGCGGAGAGTTCACGGCCATCCTTGACTGCTCCGGACACGGCGCCCAGCAGTGTGAGGACCTGGCCGGGGTAGGCGCGTAATGTCGCGAGGGCCTCTTCCGAATAGGTCAGTGCCAGCGAATCGAGCTGTGCTCGAGCACCCTTGAGCTGGTCCTCCAGCTCTTCCGAGCGGGTCTCGAGTTCGTCGAGTTGCTCGTTGACTGTGGCCGCCATGTTGCGCAGCTGCTGGAAGCTCTTCTCCTGTTCGGAGATCAACTTCTGTGCCTGTGAGGACAGTGCGACGATCTGGGAATTCATCTGGCGCTTCTGGTCCGGAGTCTCCGGGATCTCGTCGTCCAGAAGCTTGCGGATCTCGAAGGCCTGCTGGAGCGCCTTGCGCGCACTCACCAGAGCCTCATCGAAGGTGGAGGTTGCCTCCACCCCGAACTCGGCGCGAGCGAACTCGAGTTCACCCGCTGCTGCGCGCACGCCGTCGTCGGCCGCAAGGAGCTGGCGAGCGGCCTCCTTCTCAAGCTGTTCGATCTCCTGCGCGGTTCGTGCCGCGGTCTTCTTGCGGCGGCGTGAACTCATCACCATGACCCCGCCGCCAGCTGCGGCCACAACCCCGGCGCCCACGAGCAGAGGGGCCCATGCGATGCCGTCCGCGGCCTCCAGATTGGCGGCGAGCGCCTCCGCGCCGGCCACCCAATTGCCGTCCGCCCATTCGCTGCGCACGCTCTCGTCAATGGCGGCGCTGAGATCCCTCTCGGTGAAGCCGGCGCCGCCGGAGCCCACGGAGTACTGCCGAGTGTCAATGGCAACGGCCACGAGGGCGTCGCGATCGCCCATGTTGGAGAGATTGCCGGTTTCGATGGCCCAGTCCTGGGATGAGACGGAACCAAAATCGTCCACGAACACGATGCGCAGGCTGTGTCCGGTCTCATTCTGGAGATCCTCCAGGCGATCGGTCAGTCCATCGATGTCACTGATGGTGCCGGTATCATCAGTGGCCAGACCAGAGATGGGAAAGGGTTCGGCCGCTCCTGCCGCCGGGGCGAAGAGAAAGCCCGCGGCAAGGAGGGACAGGGCGAATCCGCACTTACGAAGAATGCTCACAAACAAATGATCACCTACTGGGACGGGGGAGGCCAAGTGGTGGCGCGGGGAATCTTCCCCGGCCACGTCCTCAATCGCGAGCCTGAGGCAGATCCCGATCGCTGGCCGGACATACGTTTCACGCTAACAAATTTGCCGCGGCCACCTTGCGGTATTGCGCCACAAGCGCACAGTTCGTTTAGCCGCTGAGGGAGTAGCGGCTAGACTGAAGAATAGTATCTGTGCCCGCGCCTCGCTCGTCTTGAGGCGCCATGTTATTCGTACAAAGAAAGTGGGACTCCGTGCCAACGGGTAAGGTCAAATTCTTCGATGAGAAGAAAGGTTTCGGTTTCATCGCCGGAGATGATGGGGAAGAAGTCTACTTGCCATCTTCGGCGGTGCCGATTGGTTCGAAACTCCGCCCCGGAGCTCGGGTGGAGTATGGCGTAGCCGAGACCCGCAGGGGGCCGCAGGCTCTCTCCGTCACCGTTCTTCAGAAGATGGAGTCGCTCGCGCGAAAGAACCGCCGTTCTCCCGAGGAGATGGTGGACATCGTCGAGGATCTCATCAAGATTCTGGACAATTCGTCAACCCAATTGCGCCGTGGCCGCTACCCTGATGGCGGGCATCGGATCGCGAAGGCGCTGCGCGCACTGGCGGACGATTTCGATGCCTGAGCCCGCCCGCATCAAGCTGTCCACGTCGGCCGGGCGCGAACGCGTTCTGGTCGGAGCCGTGGATCTTGCCAGAGAGGCACTGAGGGATCTGACTCGCCCGCAGAACGTGGGTGAGCACGTCGGCGTCGTCGTCGAATCGGACAGAGTCCTCACGCATTGTTTCGACTGCCTGCTCCCGGGCTACCCGGGTTGGTTCTGGACAGTGACTCTCGCACGCATTCCGCGTTCTTCGCGCCCCACCATCGACGAGATGTCGCTGCGCCCGGGCCCCGAGGCCAAGTTGGCTCCGGATTGGGTGCCTTGGGCCGAGCGCCTCGAGCCTTCCGACATCCAGCCCACCGACCGCCTTCCCTACAATGCGATCGACGAGCGCCTGGAGGCCAGCTTCGAGGACGCCAGCGAAGAAGCGGACGAGATCCCGAATTTTGAGTTGGGCCTTGGCCGTCCGCGCGTGCTTTCGCCCCAGGGCCGGGACTCGGCGTTCCAGCGCTGGTACGAGGGAGAGAGCGGTCCCTCCAATACCGCGACGCGATCTGCCACGGCCACATGCTCGACGTGCGGTTTCCTCATGCTCATGGCCGGATCGGCTCGAACCATGTTCGGCGCCTGCGCCAACGAATGGTCTCCCTATGACGGCCGGGTGGTCTCCATGGATCACGGGTGCGGCTCGCATTCGGAGACGGATGCTCCCAAGCAGAGGAAGCTGTGGGATCCCAGCTCGCCGGTGATCGACGAAGCGGACCTCGACGTCCTCGAATCGACGGAATAGCGCCAATCCCCAGAAGGGCTTGTCCTCGACTGGTCTTGCTCGCACGTTAAGGCCTTCGCCGCGAAGGTACTCCGCCTGCGGCGCAGCCGGGACACGAGCCGGGACAAAGGGCTCGCGCAGCCCAGGAAGAGAATTGCATGGAGCGGCTACAGGGCAGGTCTCGTGACTATGCCTGGGGCTCTCGCGGCGGGATACCGGGATTGTTCGGCTACGGACCGGCCGAGGGTCCCTTGGCCGAGGTGTGGCTGGGTGCCCACCCGGACGATCCGGCCCGTCTCGGATGCGGTGAGGAGGATCCGCTCTTCGATCTCGCCCAGCTCTACCCGTCCAGTGTGGCGAATTCGGCCGTTTCCGGCGATGCATCCGGGCGCGGGGGAGATCAGTTGCCCGGGACCCCCGCGACTCTGGAGAATCTCATCGCGGCGGATCCCGACGGCGTGTTGGGTGAGGAGATCGCCTACCGTCACGGCGCACAGCTGCCCTACCTGTTGAAGCTGATCGCCCCCTGCGAGCCTCTGTCGCTTCAGGTGCATCCCTCCCTGGAGCAGGCCCGCGAGGGATTTGCCGCCGAGGAGGCCGCCGGAATCGCCCGAACCGCCCCCAACCGCAACTATCGGGATCGCAACCACAAGCCGGAGCTCGCCTACGCCCTGACTCGGTTCGAGGCACTGGTGGGATTTCGGGCCCCGCGCCGCATCGCGGCCGTGATTCGGGATCTGGACACCCCCTTGACGGACGAGCTGCGCCGGATCGTGCTGCACGAGGGCGTGCGGTCCGCCTTCTGCTTCCTGTTGGATCCGCAGACTCGGCCGGGCGAGGCCGCCGTCCGGGAAGTCATCCGGGCGTGCCGGGGGCGTGGCCCCGAGGATTCGCCCTCGCGCCGCGCAGATGCCGCGGTCATCGCACTCGGTTCGCGTTACCCGGGAGATCCGGGCGTCGTGGCCTCACTTCTCATGAACCCGGTGACCCTGCAACCGGGGGAGGCGCTCTTCATCCCGGCCGGAACGGTGCACGCCTACCGTTCGGGCGTCGCCGTCGAGGTCATGGCGGCCTCGGACAACGTGCTGCGCGCGGGGCTGACCGCCAAGTACATCGACGTCCCCGAACTGCTGCGAATCGTGCGTGCGGATGCCGCCCCGCCGGTGCGCATCGCGCCGGAATGGAACTCCCGGACGACGGCGACCTTCTACGCGCCCGTTGACGATTTCGAACTGTCCGTGGTCACCTTGCGTGATGCCAATGCCTGGGCGCGCCAACCCGGCGTGGGGCCACGCACTCTCGTGTGCCTGGAAGGTGGTGTGCAGGCCGAGGCCCGCGGTGAGCGCCTCTCGATGAATGCCGGGCAGGCCATCTTCGTTCCTGCCTCCGATGGCAGGCTCTCCGTGCGTGGTTTCGGCAAGTTGGTGATCGCCGGCGTCCCGTGATTCCCGCCGAGGCCTCGGCGTGGGTAAAGTCTCACTGAGGCCCGTTGGTGGTCCGACGCGCTTCGGGTGCCCGGCAACGCTGGTGGACGGGGCGTGTCGCACCGTGCGAAAACCCCGGGAGCACGCGGATTCGGCGGCTTGAGTGCCGCCCATGCGCGCCAGCCCGCGCGCCGGGGCCGAGTCGGGAAATGACCGATTGACGAGAATCCGAACGTCCACGATGTGAGCGCTTCTTGGCAGTCCCGAGTCCGCAACATGAGACTCAATCAAGTGATTGACACTATGACTCCACCGGCAACCGAGAAGGCCGGCATGCTAGAGAAGTTCTTCCATCTTTCGGAGCGCGGCTCCTCCATCGGCCAGGAGGTTCGAGGTGGCCTCGTCACCTTCTTCGCCATGGCCTACATTCTGGTCCTCAATCCCATCATTCTCTCCGGTCCCGATTCGACCGGCGCATTCCTGGGAGGCGGTGACGGCCCGAACCAGGCAGCGATCGCCGCCGGTACCGCCATCGTTGCCGGAATCCTGACGATCCTCATGGGAGGCATCGCCAACTTCCCGATCGGCCTCGCGGCCGGCCTGGGACTGAACTCCATGGTGGCGGCAACGATCGTGCAGATCCCGGGCATGACCTGGGCGGACGGCATGGGAATCATCGTGCTGGAGGGCATCGTCGTGGTGCTTCTCGTGCTCACCGGACTGCGCGAGGCCATCTTCCGTGCGGTTCCGAAGTACCTGCGCACCGCCATCTCCGTGGGCATCGGCATGTTCATCACGCTGGTGGGCCTCGTCAACGCGGGCATGGTTCGCCCCGGTGTGGGCACCCCGCTGTCCTTCGCGATCAACGGATCAATCTCCGCATGGCCCCTCACGGTCTTCATCGTGGGCCTGTTCATCACCGCAATCCTCATGGCCCGCCGGGTGCAGGGCGCCATTCTCATCGGCATCTTCATCTCCACCGTGTTGGCCGTCATTCTGGAGGCCGTCGCCCACCTCGGGGTGGCAGGAGCCGACAACCCCGGTGGATGGTCGCTCACGGTTCCGGCCCTGTCCGGCTCCCCGATTCAGCTTCCCGACTTCGCGACGCTCGGCGAGTTCTCGATTGTGGGACCGTTCCAGAAGATCGGCGTGATCTCCGTTGTGGTGCTCGCGTTCTCGGTGATGCTGGCCGACTTCTTCGACACCATGGGCACGATGGTTGCCGTTGCCACCGAAGGCGATCTCCTTGACGAGGACGGCAATCCCGAGGGCACCAGCAAGATCCTCCTCGTCGATTCCATCGGCGCGATCGCTGGCGGCCTCGGCGGCGTCTCCTCGAACACCTCCTTCGTGGAGTCCTCCGCGGGAGTCGCAGACGGCGCCCGCACCGGCCTCGCATCGATCGTCACGGGTGTGGCGTTCTTGCTGGCAACGCTGTTCGCCCCGATCGTGGCCATTGTTCCCAATGAGGCCGCCGCGCCGGCACTCATTGCCGTTGGCTTCCTCATGATGCAGCAGGTCCGCGACATCACCTGGGAGGACCTCGTCACCGCCATCCCAGCCTTCCTCACCATCGTCATGATGCCGTTCGGTTACTCGATGACCGTGGGAATCGGGGTTGGCTTCATCGCTCACGTCATCCTGCAGAGCGCCGTCGGCAAGGCCAAGAAGGTCCACCCGCTGCTGTGGCTGGTGGCCGTCCTCTTCGTCATCTACTTCCTCATGGAGCCGCTCCAGGCGTTGCTGAACGTGTGAACTCAATGAAGGGTGCGCCAAGCATCTGACGCATGACAGGTGGTCAACAGCCCGGTGGGGCCGTTGACCACCTGTTGTGTCTGTTGGATCATGGTGGCACGGCAGCGGCGGCGCTACGATGGAACGAGCCGGTGGCCCCGTTCCTGACGCACGGGACAACCCCATTGCTCACGCGCGCGGCCGCTCTCGCGGCGAAAGGACTGCATCAGACACATGGGACGCACATTTGCGAGCCTGAAGTTTCACAACTACCGGATCTGGTTCTTCTCCGCACTCATTGCCAACACCGGAACATGGATGCAGCGTGTTGCTCAGGACTGGCTCGTTCTGGCGATTCTCACCGATGACAGCTCGTTCGCGGTGGGCCTGGTGACGGCGCTTCAGTTCCTGCCGCTGCTGTTCTTCATGCCGCTCGCGGGCGCGATGGCGGACAGGTTCGACAAGCGCAAGATCCTGCTGCTGACGCAGAGCCTGCAGGCGCTGCTGGCCTTCGGGCTCGGCGTGCTCGTCATGTTCGATCTGGCCACGGTGTGGCACGTGTGTGCCTTCGCTTTCGCGCTGGGGGTGGTGGGAGCCTTCGACAGCCCGCCGCGCCTCGTGTTCATCTCGGAGCTCGTGCCGCCCGCGTCGCTTCCCAATGCCGTGGGCCTGAATTCGACGAGCTTCAACATCGCCCGCCTCATCGGCCCCGCACTCTCGGGGCTGCTCATCGCCTGGGTGGGCATCGGATGGGTGTTCATGATCAATGGAGCCTCGTTCATTGCCACGATTGGCGCGCTGTTGCTCATGCGCCCCGCGGAGTACTACCGGATCGCGAGTACCGGGCAGCCGGAGGGTGGCCGGCGCTCTCGGCCCAAGGGGGCGGTGCGCGAGGGGCTTCGCTACGTGTTGTCCCGTTCCGACCTCAAGGTGATCTTCGCCGTCACGGGCGTGGTGGCCTGCCTGGGTATGAACTCCCAGCTCACCACCGCGGCGATGGCACGCAACGTCTTCGCCATGGAGGCGGACGGCTACGGCATCCTCGGATCAATCCTGGCCATTGGCTCGCTCACCGGAGCACTCGTGGCCGCGCGCCGCACCACCCAGCCGCGCGTGCGCGTGGTGGTGATGGCCGCAGCATTCTTTGGCGTGGCCTCGGGGATCAGCGCCATGATGCCCCCCTACACCCTGTACGCGATCTCGCTGGTCCCGGTGGGGCTGGCCATGCTCACGCTCCTGACGAGCGCCAACACGGCCGTCCAGATGTCCACCGAGCCACAGATGCGTGGCAGGGTGATGGCGCTGTACCAGACGGTCATGCAGGGCTCCACCCCGATCGGCGCACTGGCGGTGGGGTGGATCTCGCAGGCCATCAATCCGCGCTGGGGTGTGGGCATCGGTGCGGTGTCCGCGTTGGTGGTGGTTGTTGCGGCCTACTTGTGGGGACGGCGCACGTGGGACGTCCAGGTGCGTTATCGTCTCCATTCCAAGCCGCACGTGGAGATCCTCGGGCCGTTGGAACACCTCCACGAGGAGGACGAGGAGTCCCGCGTGGCCCGCGAGATAGCCATCAATCAGGCGGATCGCACCCCCGGGGACCAGCCCAAGTGAACGGTGGTGGGTGACTCAGTTCGTCGTCGTGAAGAAGCGAAGCACTCGTTGCCGGCCGGCCGCATCCAGAGGATAGTTTGCCGCGACGGAGCCCTTGTCGAGGTGGAGGACATGATCGCACCCGGTGAGAATCAGTTCCGGATCGTGGGTGATGACAATGACGGTCCTGCCCCGATCCGCGAGCATCCCCAGGCCGGCGGACACCTGGCGCATGTGTCGAAGATCCAGACCACTGGTGGGCTCATCGAGGATGACGACGGGGCGCTCGCTCGCAATGGCCGAGGCGATCGCAACTCGTTGCTTCTCGCCGCCGGACAGTGACAACGGATGACGATCCTTCAATGACAACAGATTGAACGCATCGAGCAGTTCTTCGGCGGCATGTTGATCCTCGGTGGGTTGGCTGAGGAGGATCTCGGTTTGCACGCTCTCTCCGAAGAGCTGGTGGTTGACGTCTTGGACCACCATGAAGCACTGCGTCAAACGTTCACGCCATTTCCACGCCTTCTGGCTCGTGCTCGCGAGGCCGGGGTTTCTCACGAGTCCGCTCAAGCATGAGGCAAACGTGGACTTCCCCGCACCATTTCGGCCAATCACCGCGGTGACACCGGCCGCAGGCAAGGAGCAGCTCTCCATGTCGAGCACCGGCTCGTGCTTTCGATAGGCGTACCGGAAACCCGAGAGGGTCACGACGTTGCCGGGAGCGGGTGCGGGTGTGGGTCCGGGTGCACGTGCGGGTGCAGGCACTGGCGCTGGCAACGCGGCACGGACATGGTCACGGCCGGCGGAAGTTGCCGGCGTGTTGTCGAGATCCTTGAGAGTGAGAGGCCGCAGCCCCAGAACCTCGCGTTCCTCCCGTGGCAGGCGAGTCAGTTCCTGAGGGGTGACGTCATGGCAGATCCTGCCTTCGTGAAGGCACACGACCCGGTCAACCACGTCCGAGAGGAAATGCAATCGGTGTTCGGCGATGAGCAGGGTCTTGCCCTGCGCCTTCCAGAGCAGGAGTATGCGCCGCAGGTCCTCCATCGCGGCGGAGTCCAGATTCGAGGAGGGCTCGTCGAGCACCAGGACATCGGGCGA
>RRZU011802600.1_pt1 | contig 16186 bp, 13 predicted proteins | sample 2165561 | NCBI WGS metagenome assembly RRZU01 (sample SAMN10456909, study PRJNA506462) | wastewater metagenome | isolation source: wastewater sludge | place: USA: Moscow, Idaho
TAGCAGGGTGTTTGGGTCGGACAGGCTAGCTGTTTCCTGTTGTGTAGTGCTGATATATAGCTTGGCGTTGTCGGTCACGGTGTACTCGCTGGCAAGGGGAGATTTGGATTCTATTTCGTGCTTACAATCTTGTCATGACTAGCAAATAAAGCCAATCAGCGGTAAAAGATGACATGTTCGACTTCCATGTAGGTTCATGTGCAGGATATTAAGTAGCACGAAGAATTTTCAAATAAAAAAATGATCTACTGGAGGAGGACTATGTTCAGTCTTATGGATCGCCATCTGATGGTGATGGCCCCTAATGGAAATTTCAGTCAATATGAAAAAAGCCGAAATTTAAGGAGGGTCCGAACTAGGGGGTGAAGTGCCTCTTGAGGTTCACCGGAGAATTTTGGAGGCAGCACAGTTGCCCTACGATCAACGATAACGCAGTTACTTGTAGCCACTACAGAAATCCAGCGGTACCAATTTATAGTTCCAAGTTGCTATGTTTCGGTGCACAACACAGTACTCATTCAGAAACACATCATGAGTTTGCAGAACATGCTTGATGGCGGATGGAAATGCTCTATCACATATCCTGCATCTCTGTAATTTCAACTGTTTATATCATTTACTCATTGAGCGAGACAGCCCCATTTGACAACCAACCCACTATTCTACAACAAGTCAAAATACCGCTGAAGCTATCCTCTACTTCTGCTCCCGCAACTCCCGCCACGTCTTCAGCACCCTGACCTGCTCTTCTTCCTTGAGCTCACATAGTAAATCCAGCACTACCGTCATCCCCAACGGTTTGTTTGTGCCACGTAGGTATTCCACATAGGTACGCTTACTGATCCCCAGCCTTTCGGCCATATCTTGCTGAGTGATTCTCATTCTTGAATTAGCCTCAAGCAAATGATGTATCTGTTTAAGAATATGGCGATTTGGCATGGGAGAACCCAATTGGTAGATAATCAATAGTACATAAAAATGTAACTAATTGGCAGTTACATGTAATATAACTTGACTTGGAATAATTTAATGAATATTTTGTTGTTGTGTTTTGCGTTGGGTGTAGACTGCACATATTGCGTCCATAAAGAGATCCAATATGACCCTTGCAAATAAAGACGATGCCCGACGGGATTTAGAGCCCCTTTTCCCATTACTGACCACAGCAATGAACGAAGCATGGATGAGGTGGTTTAACAATCCGGTTGCTCCCCAAATGCAGCACAAACGCGTCAGAGCTGCAGTGGTGTGGAACGAGTTCCTTGCGTACATGAAGAGGGAGCTTGCAACAGGGTTTTATCCTGGTGTGACGATATCGAGTGTTGGTCAGAACATTGGTTTACTGGTAAATGGGCGCTACTACATACGGTTCAAGAAAGGGACGAGACACTTCAAGTCGTCTAACTTTCCGACCCAGGGGGCATTGGACTTTCATGATCCTAACGTGGACATGTTTGGCGGCGTTTCTCGATTGGAGGCGCTATACGTATTGGATAAGCACGAGATTTCTATCGATAGTTTTGTGCTGACACAGAGAAATAACAACGCTGTGAGTTGGGTTTTAGACCTACAGCAGCAAGACACCGCATCGGTTCAGGAGCTTCCACGAATGGAGCCTTCAGCCCCGATGGTGCAAGAAGGTGTCGCACGGCGTGTGATCAAGTCCCGCAAGCAGGGCAAAGAGAAGAAATATGCAAACGACAACGGAACTGGAGCATCAAAACGCAATACGACCAGAAATGATTGAACTCAGGCGCCGTATGCTCGGTCTGAGTCAGACCGAGCTGGCAGCTAGAGTGGGGATAGTACAGGGGACGTTATCCAAAATTGAGCAGGGCTTGAAGCCGGTTACAATAGAGCAGCTCCCCCTCTTTGCTGATGCTCTGTCTTGCCATCCCTCATTCTTCTCTTTACCAGAACGACTCTATGGCGGCCCCATCAGTGCCAATCCAATGTATCGGAAGAAAGCATCTGTTGGGCTCAAGGTATTAGACCGCCTACTGGCTGAAATGAATGTCCGTATTGGCCATATACGGAAGCTGATGCAGTTCGTCGACTATAGACCTGAGCTTCCCCTGCCATTTTATGATCTTGATGATTATGAGGGTGACCCAACCAAGATCGCCGAAAATGTACGACGGGCATGGTATATGCCAAATGGCCCAGTCAGAAACTTAGTCGAGTGGTTGGAGCGGGCTGGGATCATCATTGTTGAATGTGATATGGACGATGCAGGTCTATCAGGCGTCAGCTACCATATCCATGGCCTGCCTCCCCTCGTCTTCATCAACAAAAACCAGCCAATGGATCGCTACCGTTTCACCCTTGCCCATGAGCTTGGGCATCTTGTCATGCACAAGATTCCAAATCCAAGTATGGAGGAAGAAGCTAACATGTTCGCGGCTGAATTGCTGATGCCAGGTCGTGAAATCGCACCTTATCTGCAAGACTTAACGATTGAACAGGCTGCCTACATGAAACCTTTTTGGCGAGTCTCAATGGCCGCATTGATTTATCGAGCCAAAGTGCTGAAGCAGATAAGTTATGGCCAATATGAGTACATTTGGCGACAGATGTCTGCACGAAGATACCGAATCAATGAACCTGTACAGCTGGAACAGCAGGGAGAATCCCCCTCTCTTTTACCTGAATTATTCAAGCAGATGAAAGAGGACATGGACTATTCCCCTGATGAGATTACCCAAGTTCTTGGCCTACACTACTCGGAGCTGAACCAGCTTTATGGCTTTGAACAAGAAAGAAGGCTCCGCTTAGTCAGGTAGTCGCTAGCAGCCGAAACTAAGGAAGGTGCGAATAAGTGTTGCGCCTTCCTTAGGGTTGCGGGTCGACCCCGAAGACACGCGGCTCTTGGTCGCCACAACATGCGCACTGCCCATGCGATGGCCTCATCACACGAAGGCAGTCCCAACACGGTGAAGCCGCCATCAAGCGTGAGCGTCCAAGGAGAGCCGCCCGTTGCAACCGCGCCGTCAGCAGAGACGAGTATGAGCGGTACGTCTTCGTCGATTCCGCCGCCGAAGACGTAGACACTGGCGGCTTGCGCCTCATCAATCACAGCGTGTGCGTCGCGTCCCACCGCTCCCTATTCGCCATAGGGCACATCCATCGCCGCGCTTGGAAAAGAGAACTGATACTTGGCCATGGTGCTCCTTCTGGGAATTAATGGCGGTCATCATGCTGGATCGGAGGCATCACCCGCAAAAGGCATCTCAGCCGCTTCGAACTGGCGTGAGAACGGGGGTTGCCGAGCACACCACTACATGCCTAGCACCTCGCGTCAGGGCGACATAAAGATTTTGGGCAGTCATTGACTCGGGATGCAGAATCACCGAGACGTCCGCCTCCAGTCCCTTAAGAAGTAGCGTACTGCCTACTGACCGTCGTGCAATCGGTCGACCGAGGTGACGATTGCGCTCACGGGCTTGAATGGCTGAGTTCAGAAAGTCAGTTGCCCCCCCAGCAGCGGCTTGCAGGGCAGACCGGCAGCAGTAAAAGACCTCTGGTCGATACACGCGTGAACCAGGCTGGTCAGCAAGGGCATTCAGCACACGGAGCGCACGCTCCAGCGTTGGTCCCGCGACAAATGCAATGACCTCAGCCTCTACCGGGGTGGGGGGAGTTCTGGCCCGCCCTGCACGCAGATAATCGACACGCGTTTGTAAGTTTGCGGCACCGACCCCCGTCATCACACTTGAGGCAAACTCGGTAAGTTGTGCCAGAGGATTAACTCCTCGAAGGTCGAACTGCCTCGCGAAGTTGACCAAATCTCGTAGGTCGACAGCTTCGACGGCCATGGCACCAGGTGTCTGGCTTGTGAGCTGATGACGACTTTGCACGTTGATGGAATCCCCGATGATGAGGACGGTGCCCTGAACATTGGGCGCATCGGCTCTCGCAGCTACTAGGCGCTGCTGGATTTCGGTTCCCGCATTTAGCTGAATCCATAGAACTTCCGCCGGAGCTGTTCGCAGGTCCACCGGGTACCCGGCTTGAAGCTGCTGTCGTATAGCGAGCAGCCACTGTCCAAGGTTCTCAGCACCGGCCAGTCGCCAGCGCCACGGCGTCCTTAGCTCACCCGCTGCCGGGAATTGACTCTGCACCTCTGTCCCCCAACCTACCAGTCGATTACCACGGAAGCCAAAGATCGCCTGCATCGGGTCACCAAGCACACAGGTCGGTAGCCGCTGAGCTAAACTCGACACGATCTCGTGCTGAACGAGACTACAGTCTTGGTATTCATCGACAAACAACCGCGAGTAGGTGGCGCGGAGAGACTGAGCGAGGTGACCTGCGTGCAGAAGTTGTCTGGCGGCATCTCGAATAGCTGGATAGTCAGTGTTGGGCTGGTTGAGCTCTAAGATTTGCGGGTTATGTTTGCTTCGCGCTGGGAACTTGGCGATGAGGCGCATCGAAAAACCATCGATAGTGGAGGCCCGATATGCAGAACTAGGGATGCCGGCGCGTTTCAGCCGTGTGCGCAAAGCTGCAACGCCAGCGTTCGTGTGGGTTAGGATGAGAATGGGTTTGTCCTGCGTATGCGCGATGAGCGTATCTGCAATCAACTGTGTCTTCCCGCAACCTGCCGGGGCGGTTATCGATCCACGCTCGATGGCGAGGAGATCAATCTCAGGAGGCACTTGTGAAGGCCCAGAGCTGATCCGTGACGGCTTTGAACCCTGCTTCGGAATTCATGAGATCCGGGCCTACGATGTTTCTCGCGATGTCCTGGTAGGTCGTCAGCGACTTGAACCACCCACTATTGCGGATACGAGATGCTGCTCCTAGTAGTTCTCGTGTCGCTGGCGGGTACCCGAATACGAGCCTATCAATTTGGATACTGTCCAGCGTCACACGACCTTGAGACTTGCTCTGGATGTGCTGGTTCATTAGATCGGTACCCACAGTCTCTTCGGCTTTTGCCAGGAGAGCGTCGAGTGCTTGATCACTGAGGCAGCGGAAGATCTCATCCTCCAGTGTTAGGTATGGTCGCCACGTGAGAATCTCCCCACCTACCGCCAAGAACGCCTCAGAAACACCCTCGGCTGCAGGCTTGTCGGCGTCTACGAAAACCAGCACGCGGTAGCCTAGCTTCCTCAATGCGGTTCCGCGGTTAAGGCTGTTATCTGGACTTCCCCCACCGGCGTTCACGTAAGCACCGCCATGCGCGAGGAATGAAGTCGCCCCGCAGCTGATCCATAATTGGTCGAGGCCGCGGGCAAAACCTACTTCACTGGCCCCCTCGCAAACAATGATGGATTTGGCAAGAAACGCCTCAGGGTCGGCCCGAAGAGTGCTTTGCACTTCGTTAGAACTTCCTGCGACCAGCACGTAATGGTGTCCATTCCATGGCCGAATTACGAATAGCTGGTCTCCTGAAAGCTCTCGCAGCGCAACTGGAGAGTGCGTCGTCATGAAGACTTGTAGCGGCGCCCCAGCGTCCTTCGCACCAAGGGAGTCTAGGAAGCGCATTAGCCGGTGGGGCTCAAGCCCATGCTCCACCTCATCGACTAGGGCGATGGGTGCAATGGTGGCAGCTGCCCGTTGAAGGCCTGCAACTAACAAGCGCGATGAGCCTGTACCGAGAGAGCGAAGCGGAATGCCGGCCTCGTTATGTAGCGCGATGGCGCCCTCGCCAATGGATACAGAGTGGGCATCGAGGAGCGCCTTCGGCATAGCCCCCACCGATATACCGAGCTGCTGAGCAGTCCGCTGCACAACCCCCAGCGTATTAGTTAGAGGTGCGGTCGCTTGATTGCCAAAGTTCTCTCTTGCCTGCCTGGCTGCGCGAGCGAGCTCGGCACCTAGCTCTACACGTTCATCTGTTAGCCGGTTGAGTACCGAGCCGCGACTCCAGGACAGGTTCGAGCTTGTAAAGCCACCAATACGTGCGGGCGCCAATGCAGTTCGTTCTTTCCAAGGAAGAGAGCGTTCGAGTTGCTGTTGGGCCGCGCGATCAGAGAAAAGTGACCATGATGGCTCCAAATCGGCACCGACTTGCAGACGTATTGTGATGACGGTTTCAAGGCCTACTCCTGGTTCGTCTTCGATCACCCCCGTTAAAGGATTGAACCCACGTAGGAAGTCGCCGTAGACGTCGATGTCCATCAGGGATGCAGGTAGGTCGCCTAGCGTCACGCTTATGGTGATAGGTACTTCGACGTTCATGGCGAAGAAGTCCATGTCGCCGAACGAGCTGCTTCGGCGAGCGCCGAGGCAGAGGTCAATAGCGTCGAGAATACTGGATTTTCCGCTGTCGCCTGGGCCGATGAGGCAATTAATGCCGGGGGATGGCGCCCAATCGAGTGCCTGTATAGACCGGAAGTTGCTGATATTTAGTCGGCGAATGCGTGCCACGGAACCTCCTCAAGGATTGACTAGGACAGCCTCCAATCATCGGCGCCGAGAGTTCATTGCATCACCGCCATAGGACAAGGTGCAACTGTCGGCTCTGCGTTGAAAGAAGTGTATCCATGATGGCGATCCTCAGGATGAGGCTCTACTCAAGACTACCCTTCCAACATGTAATCAGGACAGCACCAAATAATACCCTTGAAACCCTGGACCGCAACCCCAGGGACGGCGATCAGCTCGCGGTGATGGCGGCAACCAGCGCCACGGGGTCGCCGGTAGTCGTGCCGCGCGGATTTATTGGCTATTCGCAGAATGGTTCGGTCACTACCAGTCTGCCAATGCTTTTGCTGCTTGCTTTAACCGTGATTCACGTTTTTTTCGATAAGAGTCCAAGCCCCCAGAGGCGAAAATCACCCTACTTTTTTCTATAGAGCGCCGCACAAATCGTTCGCCATAATCGACCTTTAACCGCTTTTGATATAACTCTACCCTTTTTTCTATATTATCCAAAAACATATCACATATATTTCCCTGCTTAGGTAAGACTATAGCCAGACAATTAATAGTCTCTACAGCTGAACATGTATTAGAGTCCATAGGTTTATGCCTCAAGCAATCTAAACATTTTTTACTTTTCGACTTCACAATATAATGATCAACGCCAAAATAGACTACAACCTTAAACTCAATAAATTTACTACAATGTTCCATAAAAGATGAACAATTGTTATCCAACTCATAGTTGTAGGCTTCTTCAAGCCTTGTCTTAAGGAAATCTCTTCTTTTCTTTCTGGAAAGAAAATATTTATCATTTTCAGATAAACACCCATAGTCAACTACTGAGAAGCAACCACTTGGATAATAATTAGTTAGTCTCATAAAATATCCAAGCAAAAAATCCTTAGCACAAGGAGCAAAGCTAATAGCTAATCTTTCTTTCACATCATCTAAATTCAACTCTTTGACGACAACCGTAGGATGAGATACTACAACTGAAACCGAATCTGAAACTTTATTCCATTCAGCGAAGATGATTGACTTCAGAGAATCTCTAGTCTTTGAATAAGATAGACTTCTCTTGACTTCCTGAAGAGGAACGAAATGAATTTTACAAAATGTTGTATTCAACCAATCCGATTTAAAATAGGAATATCCTTGTTCAACTAACTGAGCCTCAATGCAAAGAGGACAAAATCTCAATGGAACGCTACGCCCACAAGAGGATTTTTTCTTATCAGGAAAGAAAGTTTTTCTGAACAGAGTAACATTTGAAAAATCGTTATCAAACAGATTAACTTTTCTATAAGATCGCCTTTCAAATAAATAAAAGAATAAATGAGCGTCATGCATATCAAGCTCATTCCTAATCTCATATGGTATAGATGGAGTGTCTCCCCATCCACCCTGCGTTATAATAGTTGTAAAATTCTCCCTACCAGTCCGAAGCATGATTCGGAGAAAAAAACTATGAATTGACTCATCAAGTTTAGGTGACATCCCAATATTTTTAATCATTTTATTTATGTAATTAATTATCAAGCAATACAAATATTTTTTATTACTGGCATCTAATGTTTTACTGACTACATTCAGTTATCCTGCCTCAGGATTCTTACCACTTTACTCGCTTGATGTGCGAGCCAAGTGCTGGACCCTAGTACTGAGCCCATTCAAGATTGAATCCGCAATCTGAGTGGGAAATGTAGCGGGCAACTGCGCGCGCACACTCGATATCACCGCATCCAGATTGCCGGTGAACTCACCGATAATCAGTTCCATCTGTGCCCGCTCAAAGCCAACGGCCTTGGCCGTCTGATAGAAATGGCGGGGAACTATCTGTTCTATCGAGTATTTTTTGCCCTTGGTGGCGGTAAGTCCCATGGCCAGCCTGGCATCGCGAGGATGCAACCCTTTACCACCAAAAGCGGGATACATGGAGAGGATGTCATAAAACGGTGTCAGCCGGAAGCGTCCCTCTGACTCGATGAACACCGAAAAATTCTTGGCATGGCCGTCGGTGGCGGCCAGCAACCAGAACAGCACCTGAGACTTCATAAACAAGTAACGATCCTGCTCTGGCGTGGCAGATCCCAGCAGGGTCGTCATGATGTCAGCAATACTTGGCCCACCATAGCTCTCGTACTTCCGTGCTGACGGCACATTCAACACCTGGCAGAAGTCCTCTTGAGGTAGACGCATGATCCAACTTCGATCGGTGGCATAACGCCGATCGAATCGCGCCACTGCCAGTGCCTTGACCTTGCCCACCTGCATGATGAAGCAATGGGGGACGGGAAGACCAAACTCTTTGGCAATCAGTGTGCAGAGATACTCGTTCTCCACACTCTGGGAAAGATCTATCGAGTAGGAGTGGCTCTTGATCTTGCCGATGGGCAACTTGATGATGTGGGTGGTCGGGGTCGACGCGCTCGGTAAGCACCAGTGGTTGTCGAGATAGAGTAGCGCGGTCTTTTCCTGAGCCCCGGCGATGGAGATCCGGAAATCCTCCACTTCCCTGACCATCCCAAGAGGGATCCCTTGCTGGTAACTGGTCAGGATCTGCTCTAGTTCGGCATCAGAGAGCAGTTTGCAATCGATGCGTTTGACGTCTGGCACAGGACCCCCCTGAGCCACAAATTGCAATGCCCCCACGCTGTCCTGACCAATGTAGCTAAGTAGGTCAAAAGGCTGGGTGGAGTCGGCTTTATAGCGCGCCACAATCCGGTTTCTAACTTCCGGGTTATCTGGCAACAAGTTGCCGAAGAAGTTATAGGCCTCATCGCCCCGATAGCCCTGTTGGCGTAATGGCATGGAGAGCGAGATGGGCCGACTACCAGGCAACTTGACCCAAGACTCATCGTACTGAAATTGATGAGCACCGCTGGTTGTCTTGGTAAAGGTACCCACTTGGTAACCATTCATGTAGACCTCCAGGCTGGCCATTACCACTCCTCCTTCCAGCCTGACGAAGGACCATCCGGCGGATCTGTTCGGGGCTTGATATCAAGGGATAGTTCCAGTGCGGCGAGGATCTTGAACAGGGTCTCCAGCTTGGTTGATTCGGGTTTGATCTCAAAACTGGAGACGGTGTCTTGCCTGATCCCCACTCTGTTAGCCACTTTGTCCTGGGAAAGTTTTTGCAAAAGCCTAGCATCTCTGAGATAGGAACTGAGTTGCTTGGCACTAGTTATTTTCATAATTCGGCATGCTCGGCGGCTGGCATCATGATCTCAATTTACACCCTGTAGCAGGTATATCAACAATGACACGCTATGGCAGGTAAAATAAATTTTACACGCCATGGCGGGTAAATTTATTTTATCCCCCATAACAGATATCGATCCAAAAAGATGTGGCTGATGTTGTGCCAGATAGAGCACTTTCAGCATCGACTAATCCATCAGGAACGAGCGTCGTGTTTTGATCACCTCGTGCAGCTATTACGAGTTCGCACTTTGAATAATCCGGCAATACTGCTACGCTTTGCCTGCTGCCCTAGATTCAGTCCTCTCCCAACCACCATACTGGTGATGACACTAGGTTCCTTCTAGCCTTTTTATACAAAGCTACCTATGTATCCCTCTACCTTGTGCGCGATTTTTCAGCTCTTCACTGATAATTTTATCCGTAGATGGGGCCAAAACCACGGTAGATTCGGTAACCCATTTGTGGCTCCAGCCAATGCATTCGATGCTATCTGAATCTCCCGACTGGCTTCATCGGCTCAGGTAAAGCGGAGTCTAGCCAGACAGCATCATTTAGATATAACCAAGAAAAAGCTGCATTACACTGAGCCTTGCAATCTCTTCGGAGCGCTCTAGGATGAGATCTTAGATATCTGGTAAGCTCAAGGCGATAACGCCGACGCTTGGACTCCCAATGACACCGCTTGCGGTGTTCGACAAGTCCCGGCTGGCTGGAAATAATTTGTTCCACTGAGCCGATACCGACACCGCACCGCTCTGATATCGCCTTTCTGTGCATCCCGGCGTAGGCTAATCCGATGATTCTTTTTTGGCATTCCCTAATCAGTTTCTTGGGTTTAAGCTTGAGTGGAATATCATTTAGTAGGGCAAGTCGCCTGAGGTAGCAACGGCTTTTACCGGTAAGGCGATAGATCTCACTCAATGAGTATTCTTGTCGAAGCAGTTGTAGACATTGCTGCTCTATACTAATTTCCCCCTCTAAACATTCCAAAGATATTGACTGTGATGATTCTGTACAAAGATGCTTGGTAGAAAGCATTTGTTGAGGCTCTCTAAATAGCCAATAGGCAAACAGGAGATGTCGAAATGGGTGGTGGCTGGAATGAGAATCCAAGAGCTGGGATAGATATCGATAGTCATTGGGATGGCGAGGGAATGGGGTATCAGAGTCTGGGCGGTAGTACTTTAGATCAGCACAGAAGCCCTCCATTAAACTTTTACGCCTTACTCGATGTTGAGCAGTAATAAATCCCAACTCAGACAGCTTCGAGCGGTAGGTTAATGCAGTGTCAACACGAGGGATGCCGTCCGTGACCAATTGAAGAAGTTTGAAGCCAAACCTGGCCACCTGAACCTCAACATCAAAAGCAACTCGTTGCTGGTCGATATAGGTGGGGAGTAATTCCGCAATGATCCGCTGTCGCCTAACCAGTTCCAGCTTCTCCAGGAGTACGGGATGAAATGCACAAGCCGTTACGCCAGGTATCTGGTGTGTCCGGTGCCAATAGGCAACACCGTACTGGCGCATATCTTGTTGAGCACACACTGGGCACCATTTTAAGCAAAGCGAATTACCGCAACCAAACAAAGACAGCTGGCTTGCTCGATGTGCCTCTGCGCCATCACCGACCAGCATTGATCGCTTAAGCCTATCAGCATAAGTTGGGAGGAAAAAAAGAAACAGCGGTGCCAGCGTTTGCTGAAACAACATTACTTCAGCACTCTCAAGGCCCCATCCGGCCAGCTGCTCAAGCCTCGCTGTCAGAAAGGGATGGATAGACACCTTTCTTGATCCAAAGACCTTGCTAGAAAAGTTATCCCCTTTATCGCTTGAAACTGTAACATAGCGGATCAGGCGACTTAATAGTAATTCATCGGGTAGGCTTACGGGCAATTTCATGCAGTACGCCCTTAAGACCTTTACGCAAAGATCTTCAGCGGATGTTCACAGAAAATGCCTTCTTGCCGCAACAATTCCAGTGGCTTATCCTCAGCCGCAGCATGCTGCATTAGATCGGGATTACCGATTCGCTCAAAAAGGTCATCTGCAGTTTGCAATATGGTAAGCGCATCGGCAAACTCAGGATGATGAGGTCGGCTTAGGTCACCGGGTATTGATTGAAGCACTCCCTCAATAGCCACCAATTCCGTCTTCTGTGTACGAGCCATATCTGCGCTGGCCGGAAGTGAAGTAGTTGCCCGCTTTCTTTTCAACGCAATAATTGAGCGTTCTCGCCTGATTTCATCGGTGACCGCCTTGGATGCCTTGATAGCAATACTCGCGGCATGTTCAAGCAACTCTCCTGTGATGCGTTCATCGCCACAACCTATGATATACCGCTGTGCTTCACGGAAGATTCGAACGGCCAGATCCATGTTGCCAACAGATAGATCATAAAGCTTGTCATTCAACACTCCAGTTAATGGAGTCCTTACGTTGGTCCATTGAAGCTCCCACAGTTCTTCTATAAACAGTTCCCATACACTGTCATTTTCCATCAGCACGACATCGAAGTAACCATTGCTTTCTGCTCGTCGTGCCGCTTTAAGAGTTCTACTGAGCAACTGATTGAACGGTGGGTTGGCACAGAACAGGATAGGAATACCGAGATTGTTAACCAGATTGTGGATGAAACCTAGCAAGCGGTCGGCACCACCGGTTTTTGCCAGATTCAGATTCTGCATCTCATCAATAACCAAGATCCCTAAAAAGCTGGATTTTATACGAGCTTCAATTTGGTCTAGCAGAAGAGGGATTGTTCCGGCTCGCTTAGTCGGCTCAAAGCCAAGCTTGCAATCCAATTCGGACAGAATTTTGTGGCACAGTGCTCTAACGCTGGAGTCATCTGGACAATCAACTTTGATCCATACCACTTGGCGTAATGGCATAGAATGATTTTTATATTGCGAGTGCTCAATAGTGTCGGGAAAACATCCTAATATCTGTTCGAGCATGCAGGTTTTTCCAACACCACTTTCACCTATTACCGTAATCCCACATCCTTTTGGCTTGAGATACCCAGTTCTTGGTTCAATATTTGGGCGACGATCTATCGGATAGTGTAGGAAATTCATCGTCGTCGGTGAAAGCGGATTCTTGGCCGAGTAACCTTCCTTTATTGCCATTTCCACCGCTCTAAAACAATCCAGATAAATGGGTAATGGTTGCCGTAGATTTTTCAGTCTCGTCAGATATTCAACTCGTTCGAAAGGGGCGAGTTGAGTTTCCTCAAAAGAGTGCGGCGGATAAAAACCAAGCTTGTCTACAAGCTCCTCATCGGTATGCTTCGTTGGTAGCGCCTCAATTAATGGGTTGCCTTGATGCTCGGGGAGAATCGTAGGCCGGTACTTTGCTTTCTCAAGTCTCATTATTAGAACTCCGCACCCTCTTCAGCAATGATACGGCCTTGTTGGATTTATCAGCAGTTAATCTGTCAACTGATGACTGATTTTCTGAAGGCTCCGTATAGCTACTATCATCGCTGGCAATTCTAGCTTCCATTATGGCTTCTCGGCGATGTTCTTTTATACCGAATTTTTTTTCTGTCTTCGTTTTTAGAGCAGGCTCTTTTTTCAGCTCTTCCGTAGCATTCGCTATGATGGTTTTTCTTCGATTGTGCCTCTCAATGGATTTACTGGTAGGTTTAAAACCTTTTTTCGCAACCTTTTTCCAATCCTCAAAGTACAATACATCTGCTATATGGCGTTCGTCAAAATTAGACGAGCGCGACATCAGTGTACAGCGAGTAAAACCTTCACTTGGGCGAAGACGTACATAGATAAAGGAGGCGTTATCTTGGTCAATCCTGGCCTCCAGTTTCCAGCTCCCATTCGAGCGAGCTATAACCTTCCAATCTTCAACCTCTGCTCGGTCACACTCATAATACATATCATCATTGAGGCGGATTCCTTTACTGGTCATAGAAACTAGCTCAACGGGAAGCAGCCGGGCTCTGATTTCTGCTTCATCCGCTTTATTTAATGCATGGCGGTGTCTTTTCAGATGTATATTCCAGTAGTTCAGTGGCGTAGGGGGAAGCCCTGACTCCACTAACAGAGGTGTTTGACCAGCCAGTCCATCAAAAATAGAGCTGTTGTGTTCTAAAACCTGGTCAATGAGAAGCTTGGTTACCTCAGAAAGAGTCAAAGTGGCGTCCAGCCTGGGATCCCGGTCTCCACGAATATAATGGCGCCCCCTTGTCGTCCCCATCAACTCATGGACAAGCTTTTCGTTCAGAATCTGGAATCGCTGCTCGACAATACCTTTCAAATCTGCACGGTATGGAGGAGCGATACTCAGATGCCCTATCAATGGGACAGCAAGCTCTTCCGGCTTATTACAGATGAATTCCCCTCGGTCACACAGGAGGCGCTGGGGAATGTGGTGACAGGGCCATTCCGATTCTTCAATTTCGATACCAAAACGAGCACAATAAGCTTTCTTTGAAGTAAAGCTATTCACCAGTGCCTGCCTGCCTGCTCGCCAAGAAGCATACTCCATGGATACATGAAGACCGACTATCATTCGGCTCTCTTTATCCACCAGACAGTAAACTGTAGGACGGCCAAGCACATGGTTGCGGTTAAACTCTGAAACTATATGGACATCAATAACTGTCGCATCCAGCTCAAAGCAACTACCAGGCACTTCCGTATGATCTGTGGCCGCTCCTCGAAGACCTCTCCTGTTTCGATTAAAATCCCCAGCCGTCGTTTGCTTACGGATCAACTCGGCTTCAGGAATCAGCTTTTTAATCCAATAGCGAAATGACCTAAGGCTAGGAATCTCAGGATCTCGATTTTCTTTTTCGGCGGCTTGGAGCTCATCAGCATAGAACTCTTTAAGCATTTGTTCATATGCACGACTTAGAGAAACCTTCTTTCCCTTTAGTCCATACTTTTTCATGCCTAAAAGAAATTTAGCCTTATCTTCTTCCGTTGTGTTCATTCCCAAAGGAACCACCATACTGGGTGTCGAGAGTTGAATTGGTGCTCCTCGTTTCGCTTTACCGGACAACCGGGGTTTACCTAAGCCACCACAGTGTTTATATGCTGGCAGCAGTGCATTGATTTCCTGCCCGTATCGCCAGAATTGATTTAGTAAACGATAAATTTTTTGGACATAGACTCCTCGTCCCTTGGCATGACTAGCAACGATCTTGCTACGCTGACTTAATACTACATCATGCAAAAACTCTGGATTACTGACCAAATCATGTATCAACTCGAAGCGCTTATTCCGCTTATCCCGGTGAGCAGGAGAGATATCTTCTTCAGATACTAGTTGGTAAAAAGGTATCGAATAACCGGATTTTTTGCTTTTCCCACATTTTGCAGACTCTAAAAATATAGAAAACTCTACTGGAACTGGTTTCTCCAGACCATTTCCATCATGCAGCCGAAAAAGAATCAAGAGGTCATTATTTGCATCGTGTTCAAGAACTCTGTACGTATCGTCCCTAATGCCATCAATTCCAGTCACCTGCCACACACTGTTACGCTCAACTTGCATGATTCCGCACCACTTTAAAATCTGGAACCTTGACGATATTCAAGATACCGGTATCAGCTATAGGCTTATTGAGATCAACATGAATCATCTTGGTCGCAATCAAGGTTTTTAAAAGAACTAAAGTATCGTCATGCTCAATTCCAAATTCTCGAACGAATTCATCGCATATCTCCTCTGTTAACATGGTTCCTGGAGAGATGAGTGCTAAGGCACTTTCGATTAAGTCAGTTGGAAATTTTCGACCTTGCCGGACAGGGGCCGTAACCCATTGAATATTTTTTGACTGGATTTGGTTTTGTTTGGTCATTACGAACAGATGGTACGGAACTCCCTGCAACTGCCACCAGTTACGTTCGATATCCAGTTTCTCCGCAACCCTTTTATCGGCCAGCTTCGCTGCCGGTTTAACACTCACAGCTTCATACCAAATTTTAACACCGTCAGTGCGAGTCAAGACAAAGTCTGTGGTCATAACATTCGGCGACTTAGATCCAGGCACAATGGGATGGTCCACCCCAAAAGTTTTGGCAATTTTTACCGATAGATCTAGAGGTAAAAGAGGGAACTGCTCCCTGATATCTATGACGGAATCGCAAAACTCGGCAATATAGAAAAAGCAACTTTCGTGCTCAGAAAGCATGTGATGCTCTCGGTTGACCTTAATGCCCTGAATCTTCCCGCTATTACCCTGAGAGCGAACATCTTGTACCCGAAGCCATGGCTTGTAGCTGTCACCTTCGCCAAGACCGTATTTGTTCCTTAGTGCTCGCTGAAAATCAGCCAGATCTTCTAACTTTCTACCTCGGCTCAAGGAATTTTACTCCATTACGGGAACTATCATGGAGTATAGATTAGTGTACACACTTTATTGTCACAAATTTTCATTGTGTACAAACTTTACAGCTAATGTACAAACTTTATTGTCACTGCACACGTTTCTGGGTGGGTAGCGGCACATTGGCCGCCAGCAGGGTGGCGAGCACCAGCTCGGCCAGCAGCGCCCGGGGCGCATCATCGAAGCCCTCCAGGTGCAGCGCCAGCTGCGCCACCTTGAGACCCGCAAGGGGGGCTGTCCAGGTGCGGATCTGCTTGTAGA
>RRZU012181286.1_pt1 | contig 16186 bp, 13 predicted proteins | sample 2165561 | NCBI WGS metagenome assembly RRZU01 (sample SAMN10456909, study PRJNA506462) | wastewater metagenome | isolation source: wastewater sludge | place: USA: Moscow, Idaho
CTGCCTGCCGGTGTGTGGGTATTGGGATGGGGGCTGATGTTGAATCTGGTTTCGCGGGTTTGGAAACGCAGGGTTTAGCGGTTTCAGGCAGAACCCAAGGGCATTCTGTTCATCACCCTTGCACCTTGTGCCGATCATTCGGCTCCGTGCTGTCCACCAACCAATCTCCTTTGAAATCTCCTTTGATCGACGAGATAACAGGCTTTGCCATTTCATAGTGCAACAGCACGCGCCCGTCTAACCCTCTTGCTCCCAAACGCCTCGCCTCAACGCGCCTGGGGCGCTCTTATTGCCCCGTGACCTTGTGAATCAGGGGGCGAATGTAATCGCTGCGCGCGGGCAACACAGGCGCATGTTCGCGCGCCGCATTCAAAATCAGGCACGTCGCTGTCTGGCTCGAACCGCAAAAGCGCGTCAGCACGGCATCCAAATGGGCAACGTTGATGACGGCAATTTCCAGAATCCAGCTGTCGTCGCCCGTGACGTTGTAGGCATTGATGACTTCGGGCGTATCCGCCAAACGCTCCACCACCGTGGCGTAATCTACCCGCGCCACACGAATGATGGCACGAATGCCGTAGCCGAGCTTTTCCAAGTCCACCACCGCACGGTAGCCGGTGATAACGCCGCTTTCTTCAAGCTTGCGCACCCGTTCCGTCACCGCTGGCTGGCTCAAGTGCACCTGCCGCCCCAGCTCGGCCATGCTGATGCGGCCATTGCGCTGCAAAATGGCCAAAATTTTGTCATCAAAGCTATCGAATACAAATTCTTCTGCCATAGCGCTTCTTTTCAATGAATTTCAAAGAGTTTGTAGAAAAACTCCTTTATCTGCTTATGGCGCATATTGTAACGAAACCCTACGATAGCGCACCATGAGAACCATCATTTCCGCCCTTCCCATCCGCATGCCCGCTCGCTCATCGGCGGCCCCCTTGTTGATTCCAGCGCTGCTGGCCTGCTACTTTGTGTGGGGCTCCACTTATCTGGCCATTCGCTTTGCGCTGCAAGGCATTCCCCCGTTTTTCCAGATGGCTTCGCGCTTTCTGGTCGCGGGCTGCGTCTTGCTGGGCTGGGTGTTATGGCGCGATGGTGTGGCCGGCTTGCCCACGCGGCGGCAATGGCTGCACGCCTTCATCATTGGTGGCCTGATGCTGGGCGGCGGCATGGGCATGATTGCGCAAGCCGAGGTGCATATCAGCTCTGGCCTGATCGCCACCTTCATTGCCGTGATTCCCATGATGGTCAGCATGTGGGGCCTGCTGTTTGGCAAGCGCCCCACCCATCTGGAATGGCTCGGCATGGCTGTAGGCATGGCAGGTGTGGTTTTGCTGGCGCGTGGCAGCGGTTTTTCTGCCGAACCCAAAGGCATCTTGTTCATCTTTCTGGCCACTCTGAGCTGGTCGCTCGGCTCCGTGCTTTCTACCAGCAAATTCCCTTTGGCGGATGGCGCCGCAGGTTTTGCCAGCGAAATGCTGTGCGGCGGCGCCGTGTTGCTGGCCATGACCTGGCTCACCCATGAAGCCCCACCCGTCTGGCCAATTCCGTTAGTACCGGCCTCTGCCTGGTTGTATTTGGTGGTGTTTGGCTCGCTGGTCGCGTTCAGCTCGTACATGTATTTGCTGGCCCATGCCAGCGCAGCGGTGGCAACGAGCTACGCCTTCGTCAACCCCGTGATTGCCCTGCTGCTGGGCGTAGCCATTGGTGGCGAACACGTCACCTTTTGGGAATGGATTGCCACCTGCGTGATTCTGACGGGTGTGGTGTTGATCCTCTGGAGCAAGCAGACAGCCGTCGCCCGCAAAGCCTGAATGCCAGCAGCCTGATCGGTCCAGATGAAATTGCTACACTGTGCCCATGAAATTCGACGTTTTGATTGTGGGCGCTGGCCCTGCCGGACTGTGTTTGGCACGCATCCTGTCTGGTCATGGCTTGCGCATCGGCGTGGTCGAGCAACAGGCACAGGCCGCGTTGGAAAACCCCGCCTTTGACGGCCGCGAAATCGCGCTGACGCAGCGCTCGGCACAGCAGATGCGCCAGCTTGGGTTGTGGTCGCGCATCGAGGCATACGAACCCACCGCTTTTGCGCCGCTGAAAGATGCCAAGGTTTTCAATGGCCCCTCTACCTTTGCCATGGTGATTGGCCGCGACCAAAGCAAAACCAGCGAGCTGGGCTGGTTCGTATCCAACCACTGGATCCGGCGTGCAGCCTACGACTGCGTGCAAGACAGCATCGCCCGGCACCACGACATCGAACTGATCTGCAGCCGCAAAGTGCTGCGCATCCACCAAACGGAACAAGGCATGCAGGCAGAGCTGGACGATGGCAGCCAGTTGCACGGCCGCTTGCTGGTGGCGGCGGACAGCCGCTTCTCCAGCGTGCGCCGCGCCATGGGCGTGGCCGCCGACATGCACGATTTTGGCCGCAGCATGTTAGTGTTCATGATGACGCACGTCGTACCACACGAACACATTGCCTGGGAATGGTTCGGCTACGGGCAAACACTGGCCTTGCTGCCCATGCACAATGATCCTGAAAGCGGTCTGCCGCGCTCTTCGGTCGTATTGACATTGCCCAGCCACGCCATCGACCAACTGGCAGAGATGCCGCCCGATGCCTTCGCCCAAGAGATGACGCGCCGCTTCGCCAACCGACTGGGCGACATGCAATTGGTCAGCACGCGCCACACGTATCCGCTGGTGGGCGTTTATCCCAGACGATTGATCGCCCCGCGCTTTGCCTGCGTGGGCGATGCGGCTGTGGGCATGCACCCCATCACGGCGCACGGCTTCAACTTTGGGTTGCTCAGCGTGCACACGCTCGGCCAGCTTATCTTGCAAGCGCATGCGCAAGGGCAAGACATTGCCAGCCCCTCACTGCTGCAAACTTACGAGCGCAGGCACCGCTTGGCCAGCAAGCCGCTGTACCTGATTACCTTGGCCATTGCCAAGCTCTACACCACAGAAACGCCGCCAGCCAAGCTGTTGCGCGCCGCGGCGCTGCGATTGGGAGAGTGGATGACGCCGTTCAAGCGGGCGGTGGCTGCGTCGATCATCCACAAGGAATAAAAGAACAAAAAGAAACTTGCCCAACAAAAAGCTCCTGCATGGCAGGAGCTTTTTTCATCATGCATAGGGTAATGTGCACAGGCCGCATCACAGCGACCACTGCAAAGCCAGCTCGCGAAATCCTTCCGGCGCTGCCGCCTTGTGCTCGAAACTGACTTCTTCATAAGCATCGGGCTGTGCCAGCAAGGCGCGCAGCAACTGGTTGTTCATGGCATGTCCGCCACGGTAGGCGCTGTAGCTGGCCAACAATGGCCGCCCCAGGATGTACAGATCGCCCATCGCATCCAGAATTTTGTGTTTGGCAAACTCATCGTCATAACGCAGGCCATCGCTATTGAGCACGCGGTAGTCATCCATCACGATTGCGTTATCAAGGCTGCCGCCCAGCGCTAAGCCGCTGGCGCGCATCATTTCCACATCGCGGGTAAAACCAAATGTGCGGGCACGGGCAATGTCGCGGGCATAGCTGCCCACGGACATATCGAACGCCACTTTCTGCCCTGTTGAATCCACCGCAGGGTGGGCGAAATCGATTTCAAACTGCAAGCGGAAACCGTGGTACGGCTCCAGCCGCGCCCATTTGCCCTTGGCGCCTTCACCCTCATGCACCTCGACCGGTCGCAGCACCCGCACGAATTTTTTGGGCGCGCGCTGCTTGACGATGCCTGCGCTTTGAAACAGATAGACGAACGAAGCCGCCGACCCGTCCAGAATCGGCACTTCTTCAGCCGTGATATCGATGTACAGATTGTCCAGGCCCAACCCAGCACAGGCCGACATGATGTGCTCGATGGTGCTGACCTTGGCGCCATCTTTGGAGACGGTAGAGGCCATGCGCGTATCGCTGACCGCATGCGCCGATACCGGAATATCCACCGGGCTGGGCAAATCCACGCGGAGAAATACGATGCCCGTATCAATGGCCGCCGGGCGCAGCGTCAACTCGACGCGTTGGCCGCTGTGCAAACCCACGCCAACGGCTCGGGTCACGGTTTTGAGAGTGCGTTGTTCAAGCATGGCGCAATTGTAAAAGCCATCGATATGGCAGGTGTGTGCAAAGGTTTTTCCAACCTTGCCGCTTTGTTGGGCTTGCCGCAGCAACCCCAGCCCATTTGGCCAGGAGCGACAAAACGGACAAACCCACGCGGCTGACAGAACAGGTAATTCACCAAGCTGCCACCCTAGGCACGGCATACGCAAAACGATACGTTTGAAACGCTTGCATCTGAAACGATGCCTCCGTTTTGCTCCTGCGCGACGCGGTAGCTGAATCCAAGGCCTGCCGGCGGCCTGTTCTGATCCCGCCGGTCCGGCCGGCGGCAATCAGATCGGCCGATCAGTCCGCCTGTTTGCGCAGGAAAGCCGGAATTTCGTAATCATCCAGCCCGCTGGATGACAGCTGGCTCACGCGCACCGATGCCGGATTGGCTGGCTGCTGCTCGGTTGCAGCTACGCGACCGGTTTGCCACACACTGGCGCCCACATGACCGGCTGGCGACACATTGGTCATCACCGGAACATTCACTCCGGCAGGCGGCTCCGCAGTCACTGTAGGGGCATGCACAAAGCCGGTCAGGTCATCGGTACCGGTGCGGCTGATAACCTGCATCGGGGGCGCATTGCGGCGCACGCCTTGGCGGCTCAGGCCGGTTGCCACAACGGTTACGCGCACATTGTCGCCCATGGAATCGTCATATGCCGCACCGTAGATGATGTGTGCGTCTGGCGAAGCGTAAGCGCGAATGGTGTTCATCGCCAACTGCGACTCTTTCAGCTTGAGGCTGCCTTTGGCGGCCGTCAGCAGCACCAAAACACCGCGCGCACCCGACAGATCAATGCCTTCCAGCAACGGGCAGGCAACGGCTTGCTCGGCAGCAATGCGGGCTCGATCAGGGCCGCTGGCAGAAGCGGTGCCCATCATGGCCTTGCCAGGCTCGCCCATCACGGTTTTCACGTCTTCAAAGTCGACGTTGATCTGGCCGTATTCGTTGATGATTTCGGCAATACCGCCTACGGCGTTTTTCAGCACGTCGTTGGCGTGGGCAAAGGCCTCTTCCTGCGTCACGTCGTCGCCCAGCACCTCTTGCAGTTTTTCGTTGAGCACCACGATGAGCGAATCCACATTGGCTTCCAGTTCGGCCACGCCGGTATCGGCATTGGCCATGCGACGGCCGCCTTCCCACTCGAACGGTTTGGTCACCACGCCGACGGTGAGGATGCCCATTTCACGCGCCACACGCGCGATCACGGGCGCAGCACCGGTACCGGTGCCACCGCCCATGCCCGCAGTAATGAACACCATGTGGGCACCGTCAAGTGCACTGCGGATTTCATCCACGGCTGCCTCTGCGGCATCGCGTCCTTTATCCGGCTTGCTGCCAGCGCCCAGGCCGGATGTGCCGAGCTGAATGGTATGGTGCGCGCCGCTGCGGCTCAACGCCTGGGCATCGGTGTTGGCGCAGATGAATTCCACACCATTGACATGGCGGTCGATCATGTGCTGCACAGCGTTGCCGCCGCCGCCGCCAACCCCCATGACCTTGATGCTGGTACCTGCGTGAAAGTCTTCGTTTTCAATCATTTCGATGGGCATATTGCTCTCCTTGCAATTACTAGAAAATTATCTCTTCAAATGATGCAGCCGTATAAACAAAATGTGCTGCTGCCAAAGGTTTCAGGTAGGCGGTTTTGATGATGGCTCCTCCTTTCCTTGGTTGCGACTGCACCATCGCGGGTAACAAATCGTCCGGGTGCTGCAAATACGATGCGTGATAGTCAAAGCGCGCATATCAAAAATTCCCCACAACAAACTCCTTCAGGCGTGCCAGCCAGCCTACGGTGCCTGCAATGTTTTTCTTGCTGCCAACATAGCCGCGCTGTTGCGCCAGACGGGCATCTTCCAGCATGCCCATGACGACCGATGCACGCGCTTGTGCCACCATGTCGGCCAAGGCGCCGTTGTACTGTGGCGCGGCCACGCGCACCGGTTTGAGGAAAATATCCTCGCCGAGCTCGACCATGCCTTGCATCAGGGCGCTGCCACCCGTGAGCACCACGCCCGAAGAAACCAGGTGTTCAAACCCCGAGCTTTGCACTTCTTTTTGCACAAGTGAAAAGATTTCTTCGATGCGCGGCTCGATCACGCCCGCCAGCACCTGCTTGTTCAGCAGACGGGGTGGACGACCGCTCAGGCCAGCCACTTCAATATGGGTTTCGGGGTCGGCCAGCAACTGCTTGGCGCAACCGTGCTGCAACTTGATGTCTTCCGCATCATCGGTGGGCGTGCGCAGTGCCATGGCAATATCGCTGGTGATCAGCTCACCCGCCACGGGCAGCACGGCGGTATGGCGAATGGCACCGCCTGAGAAGACCGCAATATCGGTCGTGCCTGCGCCAATATCGATCAGCACCACGCCCAGCTCGCGCTCGTCTTCGGTCAGCGTGGCCATGCTGGCCGCCAGCGGATTGAGCATGAGGTGATCGACCTCTAGCCCGCAGCGGCGCACGCATTTGAGGATGTTTTCAGCCGCGCTTTGGGCGCATGTCACGATGTGGACTTTCGACTCCAACCGGATGCCGCTCATGCCGATGGGCTCTTTCACCTCTTGCCCGTCGATCACGAACTCCTGAGGTTCCACCAGCAGCGGGCGCTGGTCGGTACTGATGTTGATGGCGCGTGCGGTCTCCAGCACCTTGGCCACATCTGCGGGCGACACTTCGCGATCGCGCACCGCCACCATGCCGGTGGAGTTGCGGCCGCGGATATGGCTGCCGGTGATGCCGGTGATCACACGCGTGATCTTGCAGGCCGCCATCAGCTCGGCTTCGCGCACGGCTTGCAGAATGCTTTGCACGCAGGCATCGATATTGACGACCACGCCGCGTTTCATGCCGCTGCTGGGCGACACGCCCAAGCCCAGCACTTTCAGCGCCGCATCGGCCTGTACTTCGGCCACCACGCACATGATCTTGCTGGTGCCGATGTCCAGTCCAACGATCAAATCCCTATATTCCTTGGCCACGGTGTCTTATCTCCTGCCTGTTTCCGGTTTGTTATCAGCCGCTGCGGCTGCGCTGAGCGTGCCCAAGCCCTTGAGCCGCAGGGCGTAGCCCGACTTGTAGCGCAAATCGGCGTATTGCACATCGTTCATTCCCCGGTTGTAGCGTGCCACAACCGGGCCTATGGTTTGCACAAATTGCAGCACCCGGCGCGCCAATTCGTCGGGAGCGGCATTGCCCAGCATCAGCTGGGTGTCTTGATCCAACGCCAGCGACCAGCTTCCGCGCGCATCGACCGACAGCCGCGCAATACGCCCGTGCATCGGCGCAAACAGCGGGTTGAGCAGATGGTAGGTATTCAGCACCTGCGCGGCCATGTCGTCGGGGCCGCTCAACTCGGGCAGATTGCTGCGCAAGGCTTCGTCGGTATTGACGTCGAAGATGATGCCGTCGTGGCTCAAGAGCCTGAAGCCCTCTTCTTCACTGCCCCAGTAAGCGGCTTCCTGGTACTCCTGCAACTGCACCACCAGCTGATTGGGGAATACGCGGCGCACCACCGCATGCCGCACCCAGGGCAGCGATTGAAAGACTTCGCGCGCCTGTTTCAACTCCATGGTGAAGAAGTTGCCGCGCAGCTGCGGCAGCACCCGTGTGCGCAGGTCTGATTCATTGCTGTGCACGGTCTCGCCCACGACGTGCAAGCGCGAGAAGCTGAAGAGCGGCAGATGCATGGCGCGCCAGAACACCGCAGCCACACACGCACACACGACCAGCGCCACCAGCACATTGGCGGTGCTTTGCATCAGCCGTGTGCTGATGGAGGTGTCGATGGATGCGGTGGGCTCGCTCATGTTGCGGTCTCGCTCCTAGCGTCAACCTTTGGCTGCCTGTGCAGGCAGGGCATGGTCCAGCGAAGCGCTGGCCAAAATCAGCAAACACAGGTCGGCATAGGCAATGCCTGCCGCGCGGGCAGACATGGGCACCAGCGAATGGCTGGTCATGCCCGGTGCGGTATTGATCTCCAGCAGGAAAGGCATCTGGTCGCTGGTGCGCAGCATCACGTCGACACGACTCCATCCCCGGCAACCCAGCGCCCGATAGGCGTGCAGCACCTGTTGCTGAATAACGTGCTCGACCTGCTCGGGCAGGCCACTGGGGCAGGCGTACTGCACGGCATCGCCAAAATATTTGTTCTGGTAGTCGTACTCGCCCGGCGCCATGATGCGCACCAACGGCAAGGCCTGGGCATCGGCACCCGTGCCAATCACGGGGCAGGTGAATTCATCGCCCACAATCAGGTTTTCGCACAGAGCGGCAGCGTCCATCTGCGCCACATCCTGTAAGGCTTTGCGCACGCCGTCGGCATCCATGGCTTTGATGACGCCGATGGAAGAGCCTTCATGCGGCGGCTTGACGATCATGGGCAAGCCCAGCTGCTCGATCACGCGCTCGACATGCTCTTCCTGCCATTGACCGGCAGGCAGCTCCACATAACGCGGGGTGGTAATGCCCTCTGCCTGCCAAATGCGCTTGGTCATGGTTTTGTCCATGGCGACCGACGAGGCCATAACCCCCGGCCCGGTGTACGGAATGCCCAGCAACTCCAGCGCGCCTTGCACGGTGCCGTCTTCACCAAAGCGGCCATGCAGGGTGATAAAGCAACGGCTAAAGCCCTGCTCTTTCAAGGCAAACAGATTCTGCTGCGCCGTATCAAACGCATGGGCATCCACACCTTTGCTCAGCAGCGCCTCAAGCACGCCCTGGCCCGACATAAGGGACACTTCACGCTCGGCCGAATGCCCGCCCATGAGCACGGCAACCTTGCCCAAACTTTTGGGATCAATCGCGTTCGGATTCAATTTCAGACTCATTGCTTTTCTCCCTGCCCGATACCGGCAGCCAATTGCCCCGCCACCGCACCGATGGAACCGGCGCCCATGCACAACACCACATCCCCATCACGCGCCACATTGCGGATGGCGGATGGGAAAGCGGCCACCTCTTCCACAAACACCGGCTCTACCTTGCCCGCGACACGCAAAGCACGCATGAGCGCACGACCATCTGCGGCCACGATGGGTTCTTCACCGGCCGCATAGACATCGCCCAGCAGCACCATATCGGCCTGCCCCAGCACCTTGACGAAATCTTCAAAGCAGTCGCGCGTGCGGCTGTAGCGATGCGGCTGAAACGCCAACACCAAACGGCGCCCCGGATAAGCGCCGCGCGCGGCGGCAATGGTAGCGGCCATTTCCACCGGATGGTGGCCATAGTCGTCAATCACCGTGAAGCTGCCACCACTATGGGCGGGCACTTCGCCGTAATGCTGAAACCGCCGTCCCACGCCTTTAAAGCCCGCCAACGCGCGCAACACGGCGGCATCATCGATATTCAACGCCTGCGCAATACCGATGGCCGACAAGGCATTGAGCACATTGTGTTCGCCCGCCAGATTCAGTTCCACCTCCAGATCAGGAAGCTGTACCCCGTTGCGGCGTTGTACGGTAAAGCGCATGCGGCCTTTGTCGGCACGCACATTGAGTGCGCGAATTTGCGCACCTTCGCTCATGCCATAGGTGGTGATGGGACAAGTGACCTGCGGCAGAATGTCGCGCAGCGCCGGGTTGTCGATGCACAGCACCGCGTGGCCGTAAAACGGCATGCGGTGCAGAAAGTCAACGAAGGCCTGCTTGAGTGCGCCAAAATCGTTGCCATAGGTTTCCATGTGGTCGGCGTCGATATTGGTCACCACTGCCATGATGGGCAGCAGTTTCAAAAACGAGGCATCCGACTCATCGGCCTCGACCACGATGTATTCACCCTTGCCCAAGTAAGCGTTGGCGCCGGCGCTGTTGAGCCTGCCGCCAATCACGAAGGTAGGATCCAATCCCGCCTCGGCCAGCACGCTGGTCACCAAACTGGTGGTGGTGGTTTTGCCATGCGTGCCCGCAATGGCAATGCCCTGGCGAAAGCGCATCAGCTCGGCCAGCATCAGCGCACGCGGAACGACCGGAATACGTGCCTTGCGGGCTGCCAAAACTTCGGGGTTGTCGGCCTTCACGGCCGTGGATGTCACCAGCACATCAGCCCCCTGGATATGCTCGGCCGCATGGCCCACAAAAGTGTATACGCCCAAATCGGCCAGGCGTTGCGTGACGCTGCTGGCCGCCAGATCGGAACCAGAGACGGTGTAGCCCAGGTTCAACAGAATTTCGGCAATGCCGCTCATGCCCGAGCCGCCAATGCCCACAAAGTGAATGTGTCTGACCGCGTGTTTCATTGGCTCAACTCCTCGCACGCGGCCACCATTTTTTCGGTCGCATGCAGTTTTTCCATGGCTTTGGCCTTGCGTGCTTTTTCCAGCAATTCCTCACGGGTCACGCTTTGCAGCAAGCCTGCCAGCCATTGCGGCGTGAACTGTGGCTGCGGTTGCAACCAGGCCGCGCCTGCATCCGCCAGATAGCGGGCATTGCTGGTCTGGTGGTCATCCACCGCATAAGGAAAAGGTACAAACACCGCAGCAGTGCCCACGGCGGCCAACTCGGTCACGGTGCTGGCGCCGGCGCGGCACACCACCACGTCGGCAATGCCAAAAACCTGCGCCGTGTCTTCGATGAAAGGCGTCAGCTCCGCCTCGACGCCGGCTTGCTGATAGGCCGCCTGCAAGGCTTCGATATGTTTGGCGCCGCTTTGATGCATGACCAGCGGACGCTGCTCCACCTGCAGCAGCGCCAGGGCTTGCGGCACGGTTTCATTCAAGGCTTGCGCGCCCAGGCTGCCGCCAACCACCAGCAAACGCAAAGCGCCGGTACGCTCTTGCATGCGTTCTTCAGGCGTGGGCTGTTGCAGGAAAGATGCGCGCAAGGGGTTGCCCACCCATTGCACCTTGCCGTCGCGGTTTTCTGCCGCCTGCTCCGTGGCGCCCAGTACATTGGGGTAAGCGGTAAATACGCGCTTGGCAAACGGCTTCAACCAACGATTCGCCATGCCGGCAACCGAGTTTTGTTCGTGCAGCACCAGCGGGATTCCCAACGAGGCCGCAGCCAAGCCGGCAGGCGCCGTGATATAGCCACCCATGCCGATGACCACCTGTGGGCGCACCCGCTGCAGCACCGCCCGGCTTTGCGCAATGGCCTTGAGCAAGCGCCAGGGCATGCCCAACAGCGCAGCCATGCCCTTGCCCCGCACGCCACCAAAGGCAATGCTTTCAAACGCAAACTCTTGCGTGGGCACGATGCGGCTTTCCATGCTGTCCGGACCACCCAGCCAATGCACATCCCAGCCCTGCTCGCGCAAAGCGTGCGCCACTGCCAGACCGGGGAAGATATGCCCGCCTGTGCCGCCGGCCACGATCAGGGCGATTTTGCGAGTCGAAACATTCGTACTCATACGCTCCCCCTTTTCATGAGCAGGCGGTTTTCGTAATCAATACGCAGCACCACTGCCATGGCCACCATATTCATCAAAATGGCCGACCCGCCATAGCTCATGAAGGGCAAAGTCAGCCCTTTGGTAGGCAACGCGCCCAGGTTCACCCCGATATTGATGAAAGCCTGAAAACCGACCCACAAACCCACGCCTTGCGCCACCAAACCAGCAAAAGTGCGCTCCAGCAAAATGGCTTGGCGGCCAATTTCGATGATGCGGCGGGTCAGCCAGAAGAACATGATCACCAGTACCACGATGCCGACAAAGCCCAGTTCTTCGCCAATCACGGCCAGCAAGAAATCGGTATGCGCTTCGGGCAGCCAGTGCAGTTTTTCAACGCTGCCGCCCAGCCCCACGCCAAACAGCCCACCCCGCCCTACGGCGATCAGCGAGTGTGAAAGCTGGTAGCCTTTGTTGAGCGCATGCTCGGCGCTCCAGGGATCCAGATAGGCAAAGATGCGTTCGCGCCGGAAAGGCGAGGCGGCGATGATGGCCACAAACACCATGACCAGAATCACCGCAATCAAAAAGAACATGCGGGCATTGACCCCACCCAGAAACAGAATGCCCATGGCCACAACGGCGATGACCATGAAAGCACCCATATCCGGCTCGGCCAGCAGCAAAGCGCCTGCTATGGCCAATGCCACGGCCATGGGCGCCACGGCGCGCACGAAACGTTCGGCATCGCCCATGTATTTGTTTTTTTCCTGAACGTCCATCTTGCGCCGGATGTAATCGGCCGCATACAGCGCAGTCGCCAATTTGGCAAGCTCGCTGGGCTGGAAGTTCATGAAGCCCAGGCTGACCCAGCGCCGCGCGCCATTGACGCCAATGCCAATGCCGGGAATCAATACCACAAACAGCATCAACAATGCCCCCAGAAAAAGCCAGGGCGCGCATTTTTCCCACCAACGCACCGGAATCTGAAACGCAACCACCGAAGCTACCGTGCCCATCAACAAGGCAAACACATGACGGTTGAGAAAGTGCGTGGGTTTGTAATTGGCAAAACGTGGATTGTCGGGCATGGCGATGGATGCCGAATACACCATCACCAACCCCCACAGCAGCAGAAACAGCATGCACCACAGCAGCCCTTGATCGATGCCAAGCTGCGCCAGCGTAGGCGTGGTTTTGGGCATGCGGCCATGTGTGGCCGTGGGCATGCGCACGGGCAATGCCGACTCATCAGCGCTCAAACGCCAACTTTGCAACCGTGTCCAGACGCGCTGCATCCAGCCAAGTTTGTTTTGATGTACGGTGGTGCTGCTCATGCCTGCACCTCCAACACCACACCATACTGGCTCGCCAAGGCCGCCACGGCCTGCCGGAATACCTCGGCACGATGTTCGTAGCTGCGGAGCATGTCGAAGCTGGCGCACGCGGGCGACAACAACACCGCATCACCTGCCTGTGCCTGCTCTGCCGCCATCTCCACCGCAGCAGGCAACGAATCGGCCTGCAATACAGGCACATCGCTGGTTGCCAGTGCGGCTGCGATCAAAGATGCATCGCGCCCGATCAACACCACTGCCCGGCAATGGCTGAACACGGCTGGCGCCAGCGGCGCAAAATCCTGCCCCTTGCCGTCGCCCCCCAGAATGACCACCAGTTTGCGCTCGGCGCCCAATCCTTGCAAGGCGGCCACGGTGGCACCCACATTGGTGCCTTTGCTGTCATCGAAATATTCCACATCGCGGATGATGCCCACCGGCTCCAGCCGATGCGGCTCGCCCCGGTATTCGCGCAACCCGTGCAGCATGGGCGCCAACGCGGCGCCCGCCTCGACCGCCAAGGCCAGTGCCGCCAGGGCATTGCAGGCATTGTGGCGACCGCGAATACGCAAGGCCTCGGCAGGCATCAAGCGCTGCATATGCAAAGGCGCAGCCTGCTCCTCTTTGCGAGCCTGGCGCGTGCGCGCCACGTCGCCTTCTTCTTGCGTGGCACGCACCAACCAGCTCATGCCATTGACGGTTTCCAGCCCAAAATCACCCGCACGCTGCGGCAAGCTGCTGCCAAAACTGACCCAGCGGCGTACAGGCGCGCGCATGCCTTTGACAGTCTTTTTGCCGGTACTTTCCTTGTCTACCGTCTTCGCCAACTCGGCGGCCTGCGCCTGCAGTTGCGGCAACAACGCCATCACGGCAGGGTCATCACGGTTCAGCACCGCTACGCCCTGCTGGCCAAAGACATGTGCTTTGTCTTGCGTGTATGCCTCCATGCTGCCGTGCCAATCCAGATGGTCTTGAGAAATGTTCAGCACCGTTGCAGCCGTGGGTTCAAATACCGTGCAACCGTGCAACTGAAAGCTCGACAGTTCCAGCACCCAGCTTTGCGGCAGCGCATCAGCATCCAATGCAGCAGCCAGCGTATCGAGCAAGGTCGGGCCGATATTGCCCGCCACAGCCACTGTTTGGCCTGCGCGTTGCAGCAATTGTCCCGTCAGTTGGGTGACCGTGGTTTTGCCATTGGTGCCGGTAATGCCCAGAATATGCGGTGCATAGTCGCGCGCTTGCCGCAGATCGCGCAAAGCGTGCATGAACAGGTCAAGTTCCCCACCCGTCCAAAGCTGGCGGGCTTGCGCCGCCTGCAAGACCGATTCGACATCGGCTGGGCGCAGACCGGGGCTGACAAACACGGCACGCATGTCGGCTTGCAATAAATTAGCGGTAAATGCTCCGCTCACGAATTGGGCTTGCGGCACATCATTTTGCAAGGCAGGCAGTTGCGGTGGCTCGCTGCGGGAATCGGCCACCGTCACGCGCGCGCCCTGACGCGCGCACCAGCGCGCCATCGCCAAGCCCGATGCGCCCAAGCCCAGAATCAGAATGTGTTGCTGTTGCAGAGAAGACATGTGCATTTACCTCAGCTTCAGCGTGGCCAAACCGGCCAGACACAACAACATGGTGATGATCCAGAAGCGGATGACCACCTGGGTTTCGCGCCAGCCATTCTTCTCGAAATGGTGATGCAGGGGCGCCATCTTGAAAAGGCGCTGGCCGGTGCCATGGCGTTTTTTGGTGTAGCGGAAATACGAGACCTGCAGCATGACCGAGAGCGCTTCCACCACAAAAATGCCGCCCATGATGGCCAGAACGATTTCCTGCCGAACGATGACGGCGATGGTGCCCAGTGCGCCGCCCAGCGCCAAGGCACCCACATCGCCCATGAACACTTCGGCCGGATGCGCATTGAACCAGAGAAACGCCAGCCCCGCGCCCAGCATGGCTGCACAAAACACCATCAACTCGCCCGCACCCGTGATATGGGGCAAATACAGATAATCGGCATAGACCCTGTGGCCTGTCACGTAGGCAAAAAGCCCCAAGGCCGAGCCCACCATCACCACGGGCATGATGGCCAGGCCATCCAGGCCATCCGTCAGGTTCACGGCGTTGCTGCTGCCCACGATGACCAAAAAGGTCAGCACCACAAAGCCCCATACGCCCAATGGGTAGCTGATCTGCTTGAAGAAAGGCACCATCAGCCCGGTGCTGCTGGGCAGATCCACGTGAAAGCCCGAACGCACCCACTCGAAGATCAGTTGCAGCACACGGTAGTTATTGCTTTCTGCGATGCTGAACAGCAGAAACAGCGAGACACTGACACCAATCATGGTCTGCCACATGAATTTTTCGCGCGAGGGCATGCCTTCCGGATCCTTGCGCACCACCTTGCGCCAATCATCGGCCCAGCCAATGGCGCCGAATCCGAAAGTGACGATCATCACGATCCAGACAAAACGGTTGCCCAGATCGGCCCACAACAGGGTGGACAAGGCAATTGCCAGCAAAATCAGCACGCCCCCCATCGTGGGTGTGCCGCTCTTGATCAAATGGGTTTCCATGGCGTAGCCGCGCACAGGCTGGCCGATTTTGAGCGCCCGCAAGCGCCGAATCACCCAGGGACCGGCAAACAGCCCGATGATCAGCGCATTCATGGCGGCCATGACGGCACGGAAAGTGATGTACTGGAACACCCGCAAGAATCCGAGCTCCGGATACATCTGCATGAGCCATTGCGACAGGATCAACAACATGCGGCGACCCCTTTCTGCTGCGCAGCCGCCGCATCCAGCGCGGCCTGCACAATGCGATCCATCCCCATGAAACGCGATCCTTTAACCAAAACGCTGCCCGCAACGGGCAACAATTGCTGCAAGGCCTGCCATGCCTGCGCCCAGTCTTGCGCGGCATCGCCCGCATGCGCCGCAGCGGGGTGCTGGCTCGCGCTGTGCCGCGCCAACGCGCCCAGCGTCAGCAGATGCTCGATACCTTGGCTGGCCGCGTATTGACCCACCTCTTGGTGAAAAGTGACACCTTGCTCACCCACTTCACCCATATCGCCCAGCACCAGCACCCGCGGTGCGGGCAACTCGCGCAGCAAATCAATGGCCGCGCGCACCGAATCCGGGTTGGCGTTGTAGCTGTCATCCACCAGCGATATGGGCTTGCCCTGCCACACCATGCGCATGGCGCGAGAGCGGCCCTGCACCGGCGCAAATGCAGACAGCCCCGCAGCGATGTGCTGCGGCTCCACGCCTGCAGCCAGCGCACAGGCCACGGCTGCCAATGCGTTTTTCACGTTGTGGCGACCCGCCACCTGCAAATCGAAAGCCACATCGCCCGCCGGCGTGTGCGCTTGCACCTGCCAATGGTCATCCAGCCATTGCATGGATTGCGCATAGACC
>RRZU010474780.1_pt1 | contig 16178 bp, 15 predicted proteins | sample 2165561 | NCBI WGS metagenome assembly RRZU01 (sample SAMN10456909, study PRJNA506462) | wastewater metagenome | isolation source: wastewater sludge | place: USA: Moscow, Idaho
GACGATACGCTGTACTCGGGCACGGTCGCAGCCGCGATGGAGGGGTTTATGCTCGGTGTGCCGTCGATTGCGTTCTCTCAGGTTGAGCGTGGTTGGGCGCATATCGAGGATGCGGCGCAGGTGGCGCGGGTGATTGTGCAGCAGGTTTTGGCGATGAATGTGCGCCGTGCGATGTTGTGGAATGTGAATATTCCGAATTTGCCGCTGAGCGAGTTAAATCGACTTGAGGTCACGCGCTTGGGTCGTCGTCATTGGGCGCAGGATTTGCATCAGGTGCAAAATCCACGTGGTGAAACGATGTATTGGATTGGTGCGGCGGGTAAAGTTAAGGATGGTGAGTCGGGTACAGATTTTCATGCGGTGGCCAATGGGGTGGTGTCGCTCACGCCGTTACAGGTCGATATGACAGGTTTTAATGAAATGCCGCAGGTGCGTGAGTGGTTCAATACAGTGGCGTTGAATACCAAGGTTTAGCCAACATAGGATGTTCATGCAGAAAATTAAACCCAAGTTTGAGCATTTGAGCCAAGTGCAACGCACTTTGCAAGCGGCGCAGAATGAGGTGATGCAAAAGCCGCCAATTTCTTTTGCACCGATGCAGGCACGCCCGCTGTATTCGATCGCCCAAGAGGGTACGCTGAAAAATATCGCGAACGAATGGCGTGCGCATCCTGAGATTTTGACCAAATCGCGTGCGTTGATGGTCGAGGCGTTGCGTCATTTAAACTTGAGTGATGAAGTGGTTTTGGCAGCCATGGCACGTGTGCCGCGCCATGTGTTTGTGGATGAAGCGTTTTATTTTAGGGCATATGACGACGATGCCTTGCCGATTGGGCATCAGCAGACCATTTCGCATCCATCGACTGTGGCGCGAATGTTGAGCTTAATGCGCGTGGGTGCCGAGCGTTTGGGCGGTGCGTGTCATCGGGTATTGGAGATAGGTACGGGTTGTGGCTACCAGGCGGCTGTGTTAGCATGTTTTGTGCCTGAGGTGTATAGCATTGAGCGTATTGAGCCCTTGTATGATTTGGCAATGACGAATTTAACCAAGATTCAAGCCGTTTTGTCATACCAACCAGTGGTTCGTTTTGGTGATGGTTTGCTGGGTTGGTCTGAGGTGGGTGGCTTTGATGGCATTGTGTTGGCGGCGGCTGGGATGTCGATGCCACAAGGATTATTAGAGCAGTTGCGCGTGGGCGGGGTTTTGGTCGCGCCTGTGGTGGTCAATGAAAAAGGTGCGCAACAATTGGTGCGTGTGATTCGGGTGTCCTTGCGAGAGTGGCAAACAGAGTATTTGGACGCAGTGCATTTTGTGCCTTTGTTAGAAGGCACTCGAAGATAAGGAGGTAATCATGATGTTTTTGAACCGTTTGTGGATGAAGCTGGGTTTGGTGATTTGTTTGGGTGCAACCATGTCCGCTTGTGTGACCACACCAAGCAACGTAACAAAATCACGTAAGGCAGATGCCCAAGGGATGTATCGAGTGAAATCAGGCGATACACTGAGTTTGATTGCGCAAGCCAATGGGGTGCGCTATACCGATATTATGACGTGGAATGGTTTAAGAGATCCGAACTATCTTAAGGTGGGTTGGGTGTTGCGTGTCAAACCCAATGCCAAAAATAACCCTTCGTTGGGCAGTGAACCTAATGTAATCGCGATTCCTAAACCAACACAAACCACTGTGAGTGACCCTGAGATTAAGAGCAACACCGCCATTACAAATACGGTTTCTTGGCTGTGGCCACACAGTGGTTCGATTGTGCGTGGTTTTGATGGCACTTTGACCAAAGGGATTGTGCTCGGTGGCGATAAAGGTTCGGCCGTTTTGGCGGCATCGGGTGGTGAAGTGATTTATGCGGGCAATAGCCTGCGCGGTTATGGCAATATGGTGGTGATACGCCACAACGACACATGGAGCAGTGTGTATGCCAACAACCAAACGCTGCTAGTTACCCAAGGTCAACGGGTCGCCGCAGGGGATAAAATCGCTACCATGGGCAATACCGATGCTTCGCGCGTGCAATTGTATTTTGAGGTGCGTCAAAACGCCAAACCAATTGATCCATTGAAAGTGTTGCCCAATCGTTAAGTGTTCGCTGAACACACAAGCATGCGTGAGCGCGTGATACAAGTTTATTGAGAATCGTTTTAGGAAAGCCATGCGCAAGCGCAGATTAAGAAAAGAACAAGGTTTACTCAAGCCCATCGTCCGTCCAGTTGATACCTATGAAATTGAGTCTTTGGACATAGAAGGGCGTGGGATTGCGCACCGCGAGGGCAAAGTGGCGTTTGTCGAGGGCGCATTGCCTTTTGAAACTGTTCGCGCAGAGTGGATGGGTGGTAAAAAAAACTACGATATTGTTCGTACCATTGAGGTTTTGCGCGCCGCGCCATCGCGGGTCAAACCTGAATGTCCCTACTTTGGCATTTGTGGCGGTTGCGCGATGCAACACCTACACCCACGTTCGCAAGTTGCCATCAAACAACGTGTACTGGAAGATAATTTACAACGCATCGGGCGGGTGAAAGCCGAATCCATGCTGCGTCCGATTATGGGACCGACGTGGGGTTATCGTTATCGCGCGCGTATGTCGGCGCGTTATGTTGAGAAAAAAGGTGGCGTGTTGATTGGCTTTCACGAGAAACACGCGCGTTTCCTTGTTGACATGACTTCGTGCAAAATTCTACCGCCACATGTGTCCGATGCCTTGCCCGCGCTGCGTGAATTGGTCGGTGGATTGAGCATCCGCGATAAAATGCCGCAGATTGAGGTGGCGGTTGGACAGGCGAATACGGTTTTGGTGTTTCGCAATATGGAGGCCTTGACCGCGCAGGATGAGGATTTATTGCGGACATTTTCCGATATGCACCACATGGACATTTGGTTGCAACCCAAAGGCCCCGATACCGTTCACGCCTTTTACCCGACGACTGAAAATCTGTATTACGATTTGCCCGAATTTGGCGTGCGCATGCCCTACCGTCCGACCGATTTTACACAGGTGAATTTCCATATCAACCGTGTGTTGGTTGGGCGCGCGGTGCGACTGTTGGATGTGCAGCCGCACGAGCGCGTGGCGGATTTTTTCTGCGGTTTGGGCAACTTTACCTTGCCTTTGGCAACCCGCGCGGCGCATGTCATCGGCGTGGAGGGTTCGACACAATTGAACGAGCGCGCGCTACAAAATGCCGTGGTCAATCAACTCGAGCATAAAACTGAATTTCATTGTCAAAACTTGTTTGAAGCCACTGCCGACGGCCTGCGTGCTTTGGGTAAAATTGATAAATACCTCGTGGACCCGCCACGCGAAGGTGCGGATGCGCTGTGCAAAGCTTTGGCTGAATTGACACCCAATGAACGCCCGACGCGCATCGTGTATGTCTCGTGCAACCCAAGCACCCTGGCGCGTGATGCCGACACCTTGGTCAACACCGTTGGTTATCGATTGGTCAGCGCGGGTGTGGTGAATATGTTCCCGCACACCGCGCATGTGGAGTCGATGGCGGTGTTTGAGTTATAACATGTTACCAGCCCAATCCATAAGCCAAATCAATCCCTGTCAATTGAAATGTGATTGATGTTGAGGGGTGGCAGGCGTATGATGGAGCGTGGATTTGAACCGATTTTTAATTGAGGAGAAACAGCAATGACCGTCAAAACATTGGCACAGTTGGTAGAACAAAATGCCTTGCGAGGCAAACGCGTATTCATCCGCGCGGATTTAAATGTACCGTTTAACGATGCGGGCGCAATTTCAGACGACACGCGTGTGCGTGCATCCATCCCCGCGATTCAAATGGCACTCAAGGCAGGTGCGGCGGTGATGATTACCTCGCACTTGGGTCGCCCAACCGAGGGCGAAATGAAGCCTGAGGACTCGCTCAAACCCGTTGCGGATCGCATCAGCGAGTTGCTCGGTGGCAGTGTGCCTGTGCATTTACAAGCCAACTGGGTCGATGGTGTGAACGCACCTGTGGGCGAAGTCGTGGTTTTAGAAAACTGTCGTGTCAACAAAGGCGAGAAAAAAGACAACGACGAACTGGCGCAAAAAATGGCGAAGTTGTGTGACGTGTATGTCAACGATGCATTCGGTACCGCTCACCGCGCAGAAGCAACCACGCACGGGATTGCCAAATACGCATCTGTCGCAGTGGCGGGACCTTTATTGGCTGCCGAATTGGACGCTTTGGGCAAAGCCCTGCACGCACCGAAAAAACCTTTGGTGGCGATTGTCGCTGGCTCAAAAGTCTCGACCAAACTCTCGATTCTCGACAGTTTGGCGGATAAAGTCGATCAACTCATCGTCGGTGGCGGGATTGCCAATACCTTCATGCTTGCCGCAGGATTGCCGATTGGTAAATCTTTGGTTGAAGCCGACTTGGTTGAAGAAGCAAAAAAAATCATGGCGAAAATGACCGCACGCGGCGCAACCGTACCAATTCCAACGGACGTGGTCTGCGCCAAAGAGTTTGGTAAAGATGCTGTGGCGACTGTGAAAAAAGCCACCGAAGTGGCAGATGACGACATGATTTTGGACATCGGACCTGAAACTGCGCAAGCCTTGGCGGCGCAGCTCAAATCCGCGGGCACGATTGTTTGGAATGGTCCGGTGGGCGTGTTTGAATTTGACCAATTTGGCAACGGTACGAAAGTATTGGCGCAGGCAATTGCCGACTCGGATGCGTTCTCGATTGCGGGTGGCGGCGATACGTTGGTGGCAATTGCCAAATACGACATCGCCGATAAAGTCAGTTATATTTCCACGGGCGGCGGTGCGTTCCTTGAATTTTTGGAAGGCAAAGAATTGCCCGCAGTGGCGGCTTTGAAAGCCAAAGCGTAAACGATTTTAGTATCAATCAAATGGTTACAACAATTCAGCACGGATTTCCGTGCTGAATTTTTTTGAGCTGATTGAACTTTCCAGACATATCAATTTAATTTCTGATTTTCAAGCGATTCCATAATTTACCTAATGTATTGCGATTGATAAGTGATGATTTATCCCTGTACTTTGTTTTAAAATCGCTTCAATTCTCAGGCGCAAACTCGTCTATCACGGAGTGCGCATCCATTGATTTTTTCGATTTATATCACAAAAGGAGCACACTATGGCACTCGTATCCATGCGTCAATTACTCGATCATGCGGCAGAACACAACTATGGCATTCCCGCATTCAACGTCAATAATTTGGAGCAAATCCAAGCCATCATGATGGCGGCTGATGAGGTCAACGCACCTGTGATTTTGCAAGCCTCTGCGGGTGCGCGCAATTACGCAGGCGAAGCGTTTTTGCGTCATTTGATACAGGCAGCGGTGGAAATGTACCCACACATTCCTGTGGTGATGCACCAAGACCACGGTGCCACCCCAGCGGTGTGTCAGCAAGCGATTCGCAGCGGTTTTTCATCGGTGATGATGGATGGCTCGCTTGAGGGCGATGGCAAAACCGTGGCAAGTTTTGAGTACAACGTTAATATCACCAAAGAAGTGGTGAAATTTGCCCATGCAGTCGGGGTGTCGGTCGAAGGGGAACTTGGGGTGCTCGGTTCGCTTGAAACCATGCAGGGTGATAAAGAAGACGGTCACGGTGCGGAGGGCGCGATGACCCGTGAGCAATTATTGACCGATGTTAATCAAGCGGCGGAGTTTGTGCAACTCACGCAGTGCGATGCATTGGCGATTGCCATTGGCACCAGTCACGGCGCGTATAAATTTTCGCGCAAACCCACGGGCGATATTTTGGCGATTGACCGCATTCGCGAAATCCACGAACGCATTCCAAATTGTCATTTGGTCATGCACGGCTCATCGTCCGTACCGCAAGAGTTGCTCGCAGAAATTCGTGAGTTTGGCGGCGATATGAAAGAAACCTATGGCGTACCCGTAGAGGAAATTGTTCAAGGCATTAAATACGGTGTGCGCAAGGTCAATATTGACACCGATATTCGTTTGGCAATGACCGCGGCTTGCCGTCGATTCTTGGTCGAAAATCCGAGTAAATTCGATGCGCGGGATTGGCTCAAACCCGCACGCGAAGGCGCGAAACAAATTGCCAAAGCGCGTTATTTGGCGTTTGGTTGCGAAGGTCAAGCCGATAAAATCAAACCCATCAACTTAGCGGTGATGACGGCGCAATACGCATCGGGGGCTTTGAATCAAAAAGTCAATTGACAGACACAGATTTACCGGCAATGAGGCAGGCATTCCTGCCATATTTTTTGCGCTGATGAGTAAGAGAAAGTGTCTAAAGCAATTGGTTAAAAAGTCAGGTATGGTTTTTTTCGGCACAAGAAACCCCTGCACCCGCAGCGTGCGCGAGTAAATGACAAATCCCGCCTACAATGCGTTACAATTCTGCTGAATAATTCAATTTTTACTGAGGAGTTGTGATGACTAAAATTTTAGACGTGGTAGCAGCAGGTGTGATTTCAGGTGATGATGTGCAAAAGGTATTTGCGCTGTGTAAAGAGGGCGGTTTTGCACTGCCTGCGGTGAATGTGGTCAATACCGACACGATTAACGCGGTGATTGAAGCCGCAGCCAAAGCCAAAGCCCCTGTGATTGTGCAATTTTCCAACGGTGGTGCGAGCAACTTTGTCGGTAAAGGCTTGAAACTCGAAGGTCAGCAAGCGGCGATTTTGGGTGCGGTGGCGGGCGCGAAATACGTCCACGCAGTGGCGGCTGCCTACGGTGTGCCCGTGATTTTACACACCGACCACGCGGCGAAAAAACTCTTGCCATGGATTGATGGTTTGTTGGATGAAGGCGAAAAATTCTTCGCGCAAACGGGCAAGCCCTTGTTTTCATCACACATGCTGGATTTGTCTGAAGAATCTTTGCAAGAGAACATCGAGATTTGTGAACAATATTTGCGGCGCATGGACAAAATGGGCATGACGCTTGAAATCGAACTCGGCTGCACAGGTGGCGAAGAAGACGGCGTGGACAACACGGGCATGGACGCATCGGCTCTCTACACCCAGCCTGAAGACGTGGCGTATGCCTACGAAAAACTCTCAGCCATCAGCCCACGTTTCACCATCGCGGCTTCGTTTGGCAATGTCCATGGCGTGTACAAACCTGGTAATGTCAAACTGACTCCCCAAATTTTGGACAATTCACAAAAATACGTGTCGGAGAAATTCAACTTACCCGCCAAATCATTGGATTTCGTTTTCCACGGTGGTTCGGGTTCAACTGAAGCGGAAATCAAGGAGTCGGTCAGTTACGGCGTGGTCAAAATGAACATCGACACCGATACGCAATGGGCGAATTGGCAAGGTGTTTTGAACTACTACAAAGACAAAGAAGCCTATTTGCAAGGTCAACTCGGCAATCCAGAGGGCGACGACAAACCGAACAAAAAATACTACGACCCCCGCGTTTGGTTGCGCAAAGGTCAGGAGTCTATGGTGGCGCGTTTGATGCAAGCGTTTACTGAGCTCAATGCGGTCGATGTGTTGTAATCGCAGGCAAAAACCAAGCCTAAACGCTTGAAATTACGATAAAATATCGGCTGTTTCGATATTTGGCTCGCCCAATGAGAACTTGACTCATTGGGCGTTTTACTTTTGGATACAACATACCACCATGACCGCACTTTACGCCACCTCCATCAAATCTCTGCCCCTGCTTGCCAAAGGCAAAGTCCGCGACACCTACATCATTGATGACGACCATCTGTTGATGATTACCACCGACCGCTTGAGTGCGTTTGACGTGGTGATGAATGAGCCAATTCCCGAAAAAGGTAAGGTGCTCAATCAAATGAGCAACTTTTGGTTCGCACAATTGCACGATGTGGTACCCAATCATTTAACGGGCATTGACCCGACTACTGTGGTTGCACCCGATGAAGTGGCGCAGGTCAAAGGGCGTTCGGTGGTGGTCAAACGTCTCAAACCGATTTTGGTCGAAGCCGTGGTGCGCGGCTACATCATCGGCACAGGCTGGAAAGACTACTTGGCGACTGGCAAAGTCTGCGGCATCGAATTGCCCGCAGGTTTGCAATTGGCAGAAAAATTACCTGAGCCGCTGTTTACCCCAGCGGCAAAAGCCGATGTGGGCGAGCACGATGAAAACATCTCGTTTGATGAAGTGGTTGAACGCATTGGCGAGCCATTGGCAAAGCAAATCCGCGAAGTGAGTTTTGCCTTGTATCAAAAAGCCGCCGACTACGCCGCGAGCAAAGGCATAATCATCGCCGACACCAAATTTGAATTTGGCTTGGATAAAAACGGCGTGTTGCATGTGATGGACGAGGTTTTAACTGCCGATTCATCGCGCTACTGGCCCGCTGATGAATACAAGGTCGGCATCTCGCCACCGAGTTATGACAAACAATACGTGCGTGATTATTTGGAAACCCTTGACTGGAATAAAACCCCGCCCGCGCCCGCATTGCCACAAAATGTGATTGATGCGACAGCGGCGAAATACCGTGAGGCGTTGGTGAAAATCACGGGGCAAGATTTGGCGGCATAATTTTTTGCTCGTCATTCCCGCATGGGTTTAGCGGGAATCCATCTGACTTTGTGTTTCTATTAAACGTTGTCAGAAGTCAGAATCCGATGGATTCCCGCTCAAAATCGGTGCGGGAATAACGGAACCAAATATTGACGCGTCACCTATTGAACAAGGGAAAAACATGAACAACACAACCCCCATCATCGGCATCCTCATGGGCAGTAACTCCGACTGGCCGATTATGAAAAACGCGGCAGACATACTCGAACAATTCGGCGTGGCGTTTGAAGCCAAAGTTGTCTCGGCGCACCGCATGCCCGATGATATGTTTGCTTACGCCGAAACTGCGCAAAGTCGCGGCATTCGCGCCATCATCGCGGGCGCAGGCGGCGCAGCCCATTTGCCAGGAATGCTCGCAGCGAAAACCATCGTGCCCGTATTTGGCGTACCCGTGCCGACCAAAAATTTGGGCGGACAGGATTCACTGTACTCCATCGTACAAATGCCCAAAGGCGTGCCTGTCGCGACATTCGCCATCGGCGAAGCGGGCGCGGCGAACGCGGCACTGCACGCGATTGCGAATTTGGCGATGACTGACGAGTCACTGGCGCAAAAACTCACCGAATTTCGTGCGCAACAATATGCCCACGCGGCGGGAATGGTGTTGGAATAAAAATGTTAATGCATTAACTTAAAGTGGAACTCGGTCGTAAATTTAAAGATGCTTGAGTTCCCCTCTCCCGTGAGCGGGAGAGGGGTTAGGGGAGGGGGTGCAAATGCAACGTGAAGCAAGTCAAAAGCAACGCCTCTTAAATTTTGCAAAAAACATGCGTCATACCCCAACCGAGGCCGAAGCAAAAATTTGGTATCACCTGCGAGCCAAACGAATGTGTGGTGTAAAATTCAAACGCCAAGCACCAATGGGCGCATACATCGTGGATTTTGTAGCAAAACACGAGCATTTGATTATCGAAATCGATGGCGGACAACACAACGAACAAACTGATAAAACACGCACCACATGGTTAGAAAACCAAGGATTTAAAGTGTTACGATTTTGGAACAATGAAGTGATGACGAATATAGAAGGCGTGCTGGAAACCATACGATTGAGTTTGGTGCCAGCGCAACCACCCTCTCCCCCAGCCCCTCTCCCGCTCGCGGGAGAGGGGAGCTAATGAGTCTTTTTTAGGATGAACTTTTAAATGAACACAAACCTATTTGCTGACAATATTGTAAAAACCCGAAAGTTATTAACAATTTTTATATTATTGTTCGTTTCCATTTCGACGTATGGAAAAACTTCTGCTGACTACGACAAACTTTATAGTGACTGTGTGGATAAAAGCATAAAAGAAAATAATTTGGGAGGTATTAACAATGGCGTAGTGGATGCTTGTTCTAATTATGTATCCGACATTGCTAAAAAAGACATTACTCGATTGTATAAAGTTTTTTATAACAGGTTAAATGCAGATTCTCCTGATGATGCGCTGAAGTTTGAAGCCTCTCAAAAGTCATGGTTGGCGCATCGCAACACGCATTGTGAATTGATGGGACAGTATGTGGGTAGCCCTATGTATGGCTTTTGCCCCATGCAATTGAATCAGGCGCGCGCTGCGGAATTACAAGAATTGGTTGGAGAATAAATGCTGTCATTGAAAGAATCTATCACCCCGCCAGCCATCCTCGGCGTACTCGGCGGTGGTCAACTCGGTCGTATGTTTGCCCAGTCCGCGCAGTCGATGGGCTATGCGGTTTGGGTGCTTGACCCTGATACCAATAGCCCAGCTGGGCAGTTGGCAAATAAACACATTTGCGCAGCGTATGATGATGCGCAGGCTTTGGAACTACTCAAAAATAACTGCGCCGCGATTACCACCGAGTTTGAAAACGTGCCTGCGGATGTGTTGCGATTTTTGGGTAAATCTGTCCCCGTCGCGCCGTCGGGTGATGCGGTGGCGATTGCGCAGGATCGCATTGTTGAAAAAGAGTTTTTGCAAAAAGGCGGTGTTGCGGTTGCGCCGTATGCGGTGATACGCTCGAATGACGAGTTGTGCGCCGCGCAAAGCCGTGCAGAATTATTCCCCGCGATTTTAAAAACCGCGCGCATGGGTTATGACGGCAAGGGTCAGGTTTCGGTAAAAACAGCTGATGACTTGCTGTCGGCGTGGCAAAGTTTGGGTTGCGTGCCGTGTGTGCTCGAAAAACGTTTGCCTTTGCAATTCGAAGTATCTGCCTTGCTCGCGCGTGGCTGGGATGGCGAAGTGGCGCATTATGCGTTGGCGCAAAATGTACATCGTGAGGGGATTTTGCACACCTCAACTGTGCCCGCGCCGAGCGCGTCCAATGAATTGACCGCGACCGCGCAACAAGCGGCACAAAAAATCGCCGAGGCGATGAATTACGTGGGCGTGCTGTGTGTGGAATTTTTTATTCTGCAAGACGGCTCACTCGTCGCCAATGAAATGGCTCCGCGCCCGCATAATTCTGGGCATTACACGCAAAACGCAACGCTGACCAGTCAGTTTGAACAACAAGTGCGTGCCATGACGGGCTTGCCTTTGGGCGCAACGCACCAACACAGCCCAACGGTGATGTTGAATATTTTGGGTGATGTGTGGTTTGATGAAAATAATCAACCCCGCAATCCCGACTGGGCGGGCGTTTTGCGCCAAGTCGATACTTTTGTGCATCTGTACGGCAAAGCCGAACCACGCAAAGCGCGCAAAATGGGGCACGTGAATTTCGTCGGCAAGCGCATGGAAAAAGTGGTGGCGCGTTGCGAAACGGCGATGAAAACACTGGGCTTATCGGGCGGTGTGGACGATTAAATGAACGAGTTGATTCTGCAAGCCGCGCAAAAACTCGCCCAAGGCGAAGTCATTGCCCTACCGACCGAAACCGTCTATGGACTGGCGGCGGATGCGAGCAATCCATCGGCGGTGGCGCAGATTTTCGCGTTGAAAAATCGCCCAACCCATCACCCGCTCATCACGCACATTGCCGCTGATGCGGATATTCGTTATTGGATTGATGAATCGCGCATGAGCGAGGCAATCTGGCGTTTGACCCACGCGATGATGGCGGCGTTCTTCCCTGGGCCTTTGACCTTGGTGTTGCCAAAACATCCGCAGATTGATGCGTGTGTGACGGGTGGTCAAGATACCATCGCATTGCGCTCGCCGAACCACGCAGTGTTTCAAGATGTTTTGAGTGAATTGGTACGCATTAAAAACACCCCCAACGTGGGTATTGCCGCGCCGTCTGCGAATAAGTTTGGTCGTGTCAGCCCGACGCGTGCTGAGCACGTGCGTGCAGAGTTTGGCGACTCGGTGTGGGTATTGGATGGTGATGCGGCGGTGATTGGCATTGAATCGACGATTGTGGATTTGACCACAGGCGTGCCGCGCATCTTGCGTTTTGGGCACATCACGCCCAGCGATATTGAGCGTGTGACGGGGCTTGCGCCGATACTTCCCCATCAGACGGACAACCATGCACCGCGCGTTTCGGGCAGTTTGCTGGCACACTACGCGCCGACAACGCCAATGTTGTGGTCGAATGCAGCAAGTGTGAATGAAGCAGCACGTGTGGCGTTGTATTATTCGGATAATTTTGTGGTGCAGGGTTACGCACACGCGATTCATTTGCCCGATGATGCCATTGGCTTTGCGCGTGGTTTGTACCATGCTTTGCGCACCTTGGATGCGCATGGGGCAAAGCAGATTGTGGTCGAGGTTTTGCCCAAGGACGATGCATGGTATGCTGTGCGCGATCGATTGAATCGAGCCATTGTTGGCTCCAATTTGGGCTTAAAATAAACTGAATGGAAATGAGAAGTGATATGGATTATCCGACTTTAGACCAGCGCACCGATAAAACCATCAGCGTATGGGACGATGAAATGCTGACCCACAACGCGCAGTTGGATGCTGTGCACCATGAGATGAGCGACTTGCTCAATACATTGGCGCAAACCCCTGAGGTGGATTTGCTCAATGCATTGGATGAGTGCATCGCGCACACCCGTGCGCATTTTGACCTCGAAGAGGGGTGGATGGCGCGTTTAAATTTCCCTGCGGCGGGCTGTCACATCAGCGAACACAATCAAGTGTTTGGCGTGATGAAACAGGTACGCGACGCAGTGGCGCAGGGCGACACGAAATACGCCTACATCCTCGCGCAGGAGCTCGCTACGTGGCTGCGCATCCATGCGGGCACGATGGATTATGCGTTGACCTACTTCATCGAGTCCACCAACGGCGATGTTTCGCAACCCGCAACGCCCGAGCAAATCAAAGCCATCATGGGGCACGATGGATGTGGCCGTTAATTGCTGTTAATTCGCACAGCGCAGAAATTTTCAGCCTCGCGCAGGGTTCGTAAAACCAAGGTACACTGAGAGATGGGTGGGGTGTTATAACCCACTTTAAATCAATGAATCAGCGAATCAGTGAAAAGGGGCGAGCCATGCACACTCCCATAACGGTTGACAATTCAGAATGCAGTGTTGCCGCTAAGTCAACTAAGTCGGCTAAGTCGGTTAGAGGCGTTTCGCAATACATTGCCTACGTGGTTTTAACGGCTTTGGTTTTGTTGATTGCGTTGTTTGTATGGCACACCCAAAAACCGAGCACAGGCAATCCCAATGCCGCCCATTTAAACGCCGCCACACCGATTGACACGAGCCAATACCCATCGATTGTTTTGGGCATGGGGTGTTTTTGGGGCGCGGAAAAACGTATGCTCGAAGTCAATGGTGTGGTCAATGTTGAGGCGGGTTACGCGGGCGGTGATGATCCAAACCCGCGTTATGACCGTCCCAACGATGCGATTCCAAGAGATGGCTACAAAGGCAAGTCACACGCAGAAGTTGTGCGCGTGTATTACGACCCACAAAAAACCAGTTTAGAACAAGTGTTGGCGCAGTTTTGGCAAAGCCACAATCCCACGCAAGGCAACCGCCAAGGCAACGATATTGGCGCGAGTTACCGCAGCGCGGTTTATTATCAAACTGCCGCCGAGCGTGATTTGGCACTTAAAACCCAAGCCATTTATCAGAAAAATCTCAAGGATGGCGGTTATAACAAAACCATCACCACGGAAATCGAACCTGTGCGCCATTATAAAAAAGCAGAGGAGTACCATCAAGATTATCTACTTAAAAACCCTCAAGGCTATTGCGGTTTGGGCGGTGTGGGCATTGCGTATCACGACAGCAATATGACCTTAATTTCTGCTCAAAACACACAAAATGCACAAGCGGCAAGCAGTGCCAATGCGCCATTGATGAGTTGGGGCGCGGTTCAACTCAGTGACCAAGCGCAATTAATCGCCTTTGAAGCGGACTACTGCGCCTACTGTAAACAATTCAACGCGGAGATTGCCAATCAATGGCAGCATCCAACCCCATTGCTGAAAACCCATTTGACCCAATTACCAAAGGGATGGACTTTGAAAGAAGCCTTATTTGCCACACCAACGATTGTGTATTTTAAGAATAAAACCGAGGTGGCGCGGTTTACGGGTTACACCGACGCGCAAGCATTTTGGCAGTGGTGGGGTTACCACAGCTTGACCGACGCGCAAAAACGCATCGCGTACAACAAAGGCACAGAAAAACCATTCACAGGCGGGCTGTTGGATGAAAAGCGTTCGGGCACCTATGTTGACCCAGTGACAGGCGTGGCTTTGTTTCGCAGCGATACCAAATTCAACAGTGGTACCGGTTGGCCGAGTTTTTTGACCCACTGCCCAATGCTGTGATACTCAAACCTGAGGCAGATGGTCGCACCGAAGTGATTAGCGCGAGCAGCGGCATTCACTTGGGTCATGTGTTTGATGATGGCCCGCCACCGACACACAAACGGTTTTGTATCAACAGCGAGATACTCAAATTTGTGCCGAATGCTGGGCAGTAGCGCGAGATTGAGTTGAAACGGATGGTTTTAAAAGCCACGTCATTGCGTGCTCGCCCCGCAATCTATCCGCCACATTGTAGGGTAGATGGCGACACCATTAAAAAAACGAGGGCTGATGTCCCTCGTTTTTTATCATTCACAGAGTAAAGCTAACTCATTCCCACTCAATCGTTGCTGGTGGCTTGCCCGACACATCATAGACCACGCGGTTGATGCCACGCACTTCGTTGATGATGCGGTTGCTCACGGTACCGAGCAAATCATACGGCAGATGCGCCCAGTGCGCGGTCATAAAGTCGAGTGTCTGCACCGCACGCAAGGCAACCACGTATTCGTACGTGCGCCCATCGCCCATCACGCCGACCGATTTCACAGGTAAAAACACCGCGAACGCTTGGCTGGTTAAATCGTACCAATTTTTACCCGTTTCAGGGTCAATGGTTTTGCGCAATTCTTCAATGAAAATCGCATCAGCACGGCGCAATAAATCGGCGTAGTCTTTTTTCACTTCACCCAACATCCGCACGCCCAAACCCGGTCCTGGGAAGGGATGACGATACACCATTTCGTGTGGCAAACCCAAAGCCACGCCGAGTTTGCGCACTTCGTCTTTGAATAATTCTCGCAGTGGTTCGAGCAATTTGAGTTTCATGTGCTCAGGCAATCCACCGACATTGTGGTGCGATTTAATCGTGTGCGCGCCTTTTTTGCCTTTGCCTGCGGACTCAATCACGTCTGGGTAAATCGTGCCTTGCGCCAGCCATTTGGCATTGATGAGTTTTGCCGATTCACTATCAAATACCTCGATGAACTCACCACCGATGATTTTGCGTTTGGCTTCAGGGTCAGTCACGCCCGCGAGTTTACCCATAAAATCATCCACCGCATCCACGCGGATGACTTTCACGCCGAGGTGATTGGCAAACATATCCATCACCATATCGCCCTCATTTAAGCGCAGCAAACCATGATCCACAAACACGCAGGTCAACTGCTCGCCAATCGCACGGTGAATCAGTGCCGCCGCCACCGATGAGTCCACGCCACCTGATAAACCGAGGATGACTTCCTCGTCACCGACTTGCGCACGGATATTCGCCACCGCTTCGGTGATGTAATCGCCCATTGCCCAGTCGGCTTTCGCACCGCAGATGTCTTTGACAAAGCGTGACAAAATCGCTTCGCCTTGAATTGTGTGCGTGACTTCAGGGTGGAACTGTACGGCGTAAAATTGACGCGCTTCGTCCGCCATGCCTGCAATCGGACAGGCATCGGTCTCGGCCATGAGTGAAAAGCCCTCAGGCATTTTCGATACCGAATCACCATGGCTCATCCATACATTCAACAAACCATGCCCATCGGCATTGGTTTCATCTTGAATGTTGTTGAATAACGCAGTGTGCCCGCGCGCACGAATTTTCGCAAAGCCAAATTCTCGTGGTTTGCCGAGGGCTTCGGCGGTTTCGACTTTTCCGCCCAACTGCTCAGCCATCGTCTGCATGCCGTAGCAAATACCGAGCACGGGCACGCCGAGCTCAAACACAATTTGTGGCGCACGCGGCGTATCTCCCTCAGTGACCGAGTTCGGCCCGCCTGAGAGGATGATGCCTTTCGCACCGTAGTTGGCTACGAACTCAGGCGTGACATCGTAGGGATAAATTTCAGCGAAAACTCCTGCATCGCGCACACGGCGGGCGATGAGCTGGGTGACTTGTGAGCCGAAATCAATGATGAGAATTTTATCGTGGTGGTTGTTCATGATTAATCACTCTTCTAATAAA
>RRZU010936990.1_pt1 | contig 16175 bp, 11 predicted proteins | sample 2165561 | NCBI WGS metagenome assembly RRZU01 (sample SAMN10456909, study PRJNA506462) | wastewater metagenome | isolation source: wastewater sludge | place: USA: Moscow, Idaho
CCCGGCCATCCCACTCCCCGATGATGTAGCCACAAGGGAAGATGTTCCGGAAACTGTCGCCGATCGGTCCGACGCCCTGAGGGCAGAAGATGAGCACGTCCCAGTACTTGCCGGTGACCTCGTCGGGAATGCGCAGCAGGTTCGGGCACTCCCACATGTATCCGAAGCTGTCGAAGCGGCCATCGGCGTCGGGCAGCTCCAGCTCGCCCACCAGGTCCCAGGCCCGCAGATCGTGCGAGTGATACACCAGGACACAGCCGGTGAGATCGTCCCGCTGGGCACCGATGCACATCCGCCAGTGGTCGCCTTCGGCGACCACCTGGGGATCACGGAAGTGAGCGGTGTAGCCGGGCGGCGGTCCGGCGATCAGCGGATTGTCCGCGTCCTTGACGAAAGTCACCAGGTCGGAGCTGGTCACCAGGCACTGGTAGCTTTCTCGCTCCCCGGCGTCGGTCTTCACATTGCCGGTGTAGTGAAACCAGACGTCACCATCGTGGACGATCGCGCCCCCGGAATAGGCGCCGCAGCGGTCGTACCAGCTGTCCGGATAGATCGCCGGCCGATGATGGCGCCAATGCACCAGGTCTTCGGACGAGGCGTGTCCCCAGTGCACCAGCTTGTCCTGCGGGAAGCCGGGTCCGTACTGGAAGAAGGCGTGGTAGACGCCGTCGGCCACCACCAGGCCATTGGGATCGTTCAGCCGCCCCCGCGCCGGCGCGAGGTGAAAGCATGGATAATCAGGATCGGTGCTGGTCAGCATCACTGGCAAACCAGGCGAGTCGTCAGTAACTCCTATCACGGTGGTTACTATAGCTGAAACTGCCAATCGATTGACATACATCGGTGAGACATTTCGACCCTGTCGAACCGGTCAAGAACCCCGTCGGCTGTGAACCACCAGAGATCAACCACCGCCTCGGCCGTGCCGAGGACGACATCAAAGGTGCGGTAGGGTCCTGCACAGGCAAGCGGAAGAGGAACGGCAATGACCACGGCGGAGATCATCAGGCTGCTTGCACTGTGCGCACACATCATCTTCGGATTCGTCGCCGCGGTGGTCATCTCTTTGCGACGCAAGCCCGCCACAGCGATCGCCTGGATCCTGACGATCGTGTTCATCCCGATTCTGGGCGCGGTCGCCTTCTTCCTGGTCGGCTTCGGCAGGCTTCCCAAAGCGCGCTGCGACAAGCAGCGCGCGGTGAGCACCCGGATGCTCGAGCGCTCCGGCGTGTCGGACCACGTCGCCGGGCCGGGCGTCCCTGATTGGCTCGATACCGCCGTCGTGCTCAACCAGCGGCTGGGCGCGCTGCCCATGGTGACCGGCAGCAGCACGATCCTCATCGAGGACTATCAGGGTTCCCTCGATGCGATGATCGCCGACATCGATGCGGCGCAGGAGTTCGTCCACGTCGAGTTCTACATCCTCGTCCGCGATCAGACCACGCGCCCGCTGTTCGATGCGCTCGCCCGCGCAGTTGAGCGCGGCGTCGCCGTCCGGGTGCTGTCGGATTTTGTCTCGGGGCTGATGTTCCCCCGGCGAAAGGAGACCATCCGGGCGCTGCGCGAGATGGGAGCGCAGTGGCATCCGATGTTGCCGCTGCGTCCCTGGCGAGGCCAGTGGCAGCGCCCCGATCTGCGCAATCACCGCAAGCTCGTGGTGGTGGACGGACGGGTGGGCTACACCGGATCGCAGAACCTCATCGACGAGACCTACCTCAAACCCAAGAACGTCAAGCGCGGGCTGCATTGGCTCGAACTCATGGTGCGTCTGGAGGGTCCGATCGTCGGCGAACTCGACGCCGTCTTCGTCACCGACTGGTATTCCGAGACCGAAGAGCTGCTGTCCTTGGAAACCCACGCGTCCGGCGCATCCGAAGACGCACCCTCGGGCTCGGGCAGCGCCGAGCTGGTCCGAAGCGTCGATGCGCAGGTCATTCCGAGCGGCCCGAGCTTCGAGAACGACAACAACCTCAAGTTGTTCATCATGCTGATCCACAACGCCCGCAAACGGATCAGCATCACCAGCCCATATTTCGTCCCCGACGAGTCGACGATGATGGCACTGGTCACCGCGGCCTCACGCGGCCTCGATGTCGAGCTGTTCGTCTCGGAGATCGCCGATCAGCTCCTGGTGGCCCACGCGCAGCGCTCGTACTACGCCGAACTTCTCGATGCCGGCGTGGCGATCTGGCTCTACCGCGCGCCAACCGTCCTGCACTCCAAGCACTTCACCATCGACGACGACATCGCCGTGATCGGGTCGAGCAATATGGACATCCGGTCGTTCAGCCTGAACATGGAGGTGTCGGTACTGGTCAGCAGCCGCGAGTTCACCGACCGCATGCGCATCGTCGAAGACCACTACCGGGCGCAGAGCTTTCGTCTCGACGCGGACGAATGGGCGCGCCGACCGCTGGGCGGAAAGGTGCTGGACGGCCTGGGCCGGCTCACCTCCGCCCTGCAGTAGGCGCGTCGATCGGCTCAGCGGAACATCACGCGGGTGGCCTTGGCGAGCACCCGTGGATCCTTCTCGTAGTGGTGGAGCTTGGTCAGCGGCAGATCGAGTCCGAGCAGTGTGTAGACGGCGACCTGTGCGCAGCGCACCGAGTACTGCTCGGTGAAGACCATGTCGAACGGCATCTCGGCGAACTGGCTGATGAAGGCCAGGTTCTTGGAGCCGGCCGGTACGACGAGCGGACGATCGAGCGTCGTGCGCTGGTTGAACAAGGCTGACGCGTACGGCATGTGGGCCGGCACCACATTGACGACCGTCGCCATCAACTCATCGGTGCGGTTCGAGATCGGATCAGCCGTGGTGTCGATGCGCCCCAGATGTCCGAGGGTCTCCAGCAGCATCTCCCGCCCGGTCATCTCGATGAACGGCTTGTCGATGAAGTCACCGTGGCGGCGCGGGTACAGCGCGTAGCCCCAGAAGACGCCTTCCTCCGGCTTCTGCGCGTGATAGTGCGGCTGGTGATGCACGACCAGCGAGATCAGCGGAGTCGAGTCGACGAAGGTATTCAGCGCATTGCCGGGCAGCTGCCGGGTCAACCGAGAGATCTCGTTGATCAGCCGGTGGTCGGAGGTCGTGACGGTGAAGCTCGTCCACTCCGACTGTGTGCGATCGTTGAAGAACTTGTCGGGGTTGCCCAGATTGTAGAAGCGCTCCGCGGCCTGCTTCCACAGCAGAGCCGACGGTGCATACCGCTGGTCCTCGACGATTGCGGTGTCCAGATCGCCGATCGAGGTGGAATCGGTGATCGAGCCATTGGTGTCGAAGACCAGATCGTCGGGGCCGACCTCGATCATGGCCTCGGCGTCGGCGTTGTGGACCTCGACGTACTTGAGGCCGGTCACGATGATGTCGTCGCGCAGCGGGGTGTCGGCGAAGACAAACTCGGTCACCTTCCGGTTGTTGATGAAAGTGACACCCTGTCCCTGCAGGTAGCTGCGCATCGGCAAGATGACCGATTCGTACTGGTTGTACGGGGTTCGGGTAACGCCCTCCAGCGTGTTGATCCGCGAGAACTCCAGGATCATCCGGTTCATGTAGCGGCGCAGTTCGGCTACCGAGGAGACATCCTTGAACGCGAACGTGGTCTGCCACATCCACCAGAAGTTCGTCTCGAAGAACTCCGGGGTCTCGGCGAACCACTCGCGAATCGAGATGTCGTCGAGTTCATGCTCGCGCGACTCGGGCAGCATCATGAGCTTGGTCAGCAGATAGCGCTGCTTGTTGGTGAACTGCATGTGCCGGTATCCGTTCGGTCCGCTCACCCGCAGCCCGTTCGAGTCGATCAGCCGACCGATGTCCTTGGTCGGATGGGCATGGTCGAAATCAAGAATCTCCTCGGTGACCGACTTGCCGGGGTGGTCGAGCGAGGGCACGCTGCCCAGCACATCCCAGAAGTTCTCGTAGGTCTCCTCGTTGAGCATGCGCCCACCGCGGTTGAGGTAGCCCCGGGAATTGCTCAGCGGGCCGTAGCCGTATTCGGTTTCGAAGTCCTTGGTCGCGGCGCCATCGTTCGCGCCGTGGGTATCGAGCCCCAGCATCGTGATCTGGTGGCCGTCCCAGCCACCGTCGCGAATCAAATAGACAGCGGCCGCGAGGTTCCCGATCCCCGTTCCAATCATGTATGCGTTGCGAGTCATGCGAGTCGTCTCAACTTTCACTAGCAGCGGCGTCCTTTGCGGACTAACAAAACCGACTGTACTCTATTTGGAGTGCAGTCCGAAATGCTACGATGCGGCACATAGGGATCATTCAGGGAGATCCCTGCGGAAGGACGAGGTGTGACGATGGATGCGCAGGAGCTGGCCTCGGCGCCGGTGCGCTCATTGCGTGAGCGCAAGAAGACAGCCAAGCAAACCAGGATCCTGGACGCGGCCGCCCGGCTGTTCGCCGAGAAGGGCTATGCCGCTGTGACCACCTCGGAGATCGCCGCAGCGGCAGATGTCGGAGTGGGCACCCTGTTCCGTTATGCCGGGTCGAAGGCCGAATTGCTGGTTTCGGTGATGAATGACCGGCTCGCCGAAGGCATCGAGGCGGGTCTCGCCGAGGCCAAAGGTGGCCGGACGATCACCGAGTCGATTCTGGCCATCCTGCGTCCGCTCAGCGAAGAGTCCATGACTCATCCCGAGAACATGATCGCCTATGAACGCGAGGCGCTTTTTGGCAGCGCCGAGCACCGCGACTCAGCCACCGCGAGCGTCTCGCGCGTCGAAGAGGCCATCCTCGAGGTCCTGCAGCTGCACCAGGCGCTCCCCCGCGACCCCTCCGCACAGCTCGGCGATATCGCACACATCATCTATGCCGTCTTGTATCTCGACCTCGTCAAGGTCGGTATCGGACATGCGAGCATCGCCGATCTGGAATCGAGCGTCGAACGGTCGGTGAATTTGCTGGTCGGCCCGCTTCTGGACAGTTGATCTGCACGACAGTCCGGCGCCCGGTCGCTGTGTATCGTGGGCTCCCGTGACCGGCCAGCTGCTACCCGCCCTGATGGCGATCCTGCTCGGCATCCTTGCCGGGGTGCTGTTGTTCGTCCCGTTCGTCGCGATTCAATACCGCCGCCAGGGACGGCTGACCGTGACGCAGACCGTGGTGTGGGCAGGCTTTCTGGTCTACGGGCTGGCGCTGTGGACCTATACCCTTTTGCCGCTGCCTGTGCCGGAGGAGATCCGCTGCGCGCCGAAGCAGCTGCGCCCGCTCCAGTTCATCGACGATGTCCTCGGCTATCCGATCGGATCGATCGGCGAGATCCTCCGGAATCCAGCGATCATGCAGGTGGCGCTCAATGTGCTGCTGTTCTTCCCGCTCGGTTTCTTTCTCAGATTCACACTGCGCCGCGGAGTCGTGGCGACCACAGCCATCGGATTTGTGATCTCGCTGCTCATCGAGACCACGCAGTTGACCGGCGTCTGGGGCATCTACCCCTGCGCGTACCGGATCTTCGATGTCGATGACCTACTCGCCAATACCGCGGGAGCCCTGCTCGGCGGGCTGTGCTCCCTGGCGCTGCGCCCCTGGCTCGCCCGTCGCGATGCGACCGTCCTGCCGGGCAAGCCGACACCGATTACCGTCTGGCGGCGCCTGCTGGGCATGCTGTGCGATGCGATGGTCGTCTGGCTCACCAGCGCACTTGCCGGCGTGATCTCGAATGCTTGGCAGCTGTATGTGCTCGCGATCCCGGCCACCGATCTCAATCAGAGCGTGACATCGGCAGTCACAGTGGCAGTCCCCCTGGTCTTGACGGCAGCGCTCACGCTGGCCACCGGACGAAGTGCAGGCGATCTGGCAGTGCTCATCTGCTGGCAGAGCCGAATCCGTCCGCGACTTCTCGCCCGCCTGCTGCGCTATCTGTGCGGAGTCGGCGGCTGGCAGTTGCTCGTCGCGTTCGCCTCGCCCCTGGATTGGGTCTTCGCGGCGGCCGGCATCGTCGCCCTCCTGGCGACCACGGATCGCGGAGGACTACCCGGCATCGTGGCCCGGATGCGGCCAGTGGATTCGCGGGCTCCCAGCCACGATCCCCTCTGAGCAACACCCCGACCGGGTCGTCCCGGAGCAGCACGCAGTGAAACCCCCGGCCGGCGACCCTGCACAGATAGCCGGATAAGGCTGATGCCGGCGGCCCCGTCCCATGGCGGTGCCGCCGGCATCAGCGCGGTGAGGAGACCGGACTCACAGCCTGCCGAGCAGGCTCCTGCTGATGATCAGGCGCTGCACCTCGCTGGTGCCCTCGTAGATGGTGGTGATGCGAGCATCACGGTAGAGCCGCTCGGCAACGACGCCGCGGATGTAGCCGGAGCCACCGAGGATCTGAACCGCCTTGCCGGTATTGCGGATCGCAGCCTCACTGGCAAACAGCTTGGCCATCGAGCAGGCAGTGCCGGCGTCCTGTCCGGTGTCGAGCAGCTCGGCGCCCGCGTCGAGCAGCAGGCGAGCGGCGCGGTAGTCGGTCGCCATATCGGCCAGCGTGAACGCGATCGTCTGGAAGGCGCCGATCGGGATCTTGAACTGGCGGCGAGTCTTCGCGTGCTTAGTGGCAGTGTCCAGAGCCGCGTGCGAAATCCCGTTTGCCAAAGCACCGATGCCGAGGCGGCCCTTCTCCAGAACGGACATGACCGCCGCGAAGCCGGCGCCTTCGGCCCCGAGCACCGCGTCGGCAGGCAGCCGGACATCGGTGAAGACGAACCCGCCGACCTGGGATGCGCGCTGGCCCATCTTGTGCTCGTGGTAGGCACGCTCAACACCTGGAGTGTCGACGGGCACCAGGAACATCGTCATGCCACCGTGGGTACGCTTTTCGGGATCGGTCAAGGCGAGCACCATGGCGAAGTCGGCGATCGGTGCATTGTGAATGAAGATCTTCTCGCCGTTGAGAATCCAGTCGCTGCCGTCGCGGTGCGCATTGGTCTTCAGGCCGCCCAGATCCGAGCCGGCATCGGCCTCGGTCAGGGCATAGCTGCAGCGCTGCGTGCCGGCGAGCAACCCGGGGAGATAGCGTGCCTTCTGCTCGCTGGTCCCATGCTTGACCAGCAGCGAACTCACGAGCTCGACGAGCCCGCACTGATCGGCAACGCTGGCATAGCCATAGGCCAGCTCTTCCATCACGGTCACGTAGTCGGCCACGCAACCACCGACGCCACCGTCTTCTTCCGGCACGGTGATGCCGAGCAGCCCCAGCTCACCCAGCTGTGCATAGATCTCAGCCGGGAACCGCTCGGTCTCGTCGAGATCCGCCACGATCGGTGCGATGTTGTCGGCCGCGAACTCCCGCACCATAGCGGTCAACGCGGCGAGTTCTTCCTTCCGCGTAGTGTCTGCTTGGTCCATTGTGAACCTCCATGTTGGCATTGGACGCCCAGAAAGCGTTTTCTCACATCTTGCCCGCCTGCGGTCCTCAGCGCAAGTCCATGTCAGCTGATCGGCGTCGCCTCTCGGAGGGCCGGCCCAGTCGATTCGCGGACCACTACCGGCGAGGGGATCAGGCTCGCGGCGATCGGCGGCTGACCTCGAAGTACCTGCCTGAGAGCATTCCAGGCGTGCTCTCCCAACTGGGTCTTGAGACTGACCGCGGTCGTCAACGTCGGGCGGACATATCGCGCCATCTCGATATCGTCGAATCCGGTCACCGAGATGTCATTCGGCACCTTGAATCCGATTTCCCGGAGCCGGGCGATGACCCCCAGGGCCGCCAAATCGTTGTAGGCCATGATTGCGGTCGGCTCGAAATCCAGAGCGGCCGAGGCGGCGCGATAGCCGGCCTCGATGGTGGGCTCTCCCTCCACGACTGCCGCCTCGAAGCCGAACTCCCGCGCGTCGTGAATCCCGCGTAGTCGTTCGCGATTCTGCCATGACAAGGCCGAACCCGCCATATACACAACCCGCGAGTGACCGAGACCACTCAGATGTCGGCACAGCTCCAAGGTCGCCGAGCGGGTGTCCGCAAGCGCCATGGGCAACGCGATGCTCGGTTCCTGCCGATTGATCAGCACCATGGGGAACCCATCCGCGGACAGCGCCCGAAGGTCGTCACCAGGCATCCGCGGCGAAACCAGAATCAGACCATCGACGCTGGTGCGCAGGCGCCGGCAGGCATCGAGTTCTTCCTTGACGTCACCGCCGGAATCGGAGACGAGAACTCGATATCCGTCGCCTTTGCTCTGCGCGACGATCGATTCCAAGATGTCGGTGAAATACGGGTTGCGCAGGTCGGGAACGACCACGCCGATCACCCGGTACGCGCCCGAGGCCAGACCCCTGGCAGCAGCATTCGGCCGATAGCCCAGACGACCGGCCGCAGCCCGGACATCGTCCACCATGGCCTGGTTGACGGTGGACTGACCATTGAGGACACGCGACACGGTCGCGATGGACACTCCGGCCTCCTTCGCGACGTCGCCAATGGTGACCTGCCTGGCCATTACACTCCCTCCACCTGATTCGACACGCTACATCCGCGACAAACTGTAACTGCTTCGGCATCGATGCTGGCCGTCTTGCGCAAGCTCAGAATTCCAGCTAATCTCGTTTCAGAAAGCGCTTTCTCAAGGATGTGAGCGCCAACCGAGGAGAGCCATGAGAACGATAGTGCTGGTGAAGCATGTTCCCGACACCGAGCTACCCCGTCACCTGGACACCGCGACTGGGGCCATCGACATGTCCGGGGACAATGTCCTGGATGAGATCAACTCCCGGGCGCTGACCTGGGCTCTTGATCTGCGCAACGCCGCAGGTGGCGAGGTGATTGCGCTCACGATGGGGCCCAAGGCGGCCACCGAGAGCCTGCGCGCAGCGCTCGCCATCGGCGCGAACGAGGCCGTGCACATCATCGACGATGCGCAGCCGGGCCCAGATGCGATTGCGAGTTCTGCCGTGCTGGCGGCCGCGATCAAGCAGATCGGATTCGACTTGGTCGTCGCAGGCGACGCGTCCACCGATGGCAGCACCGGCGCCGTGCCTGCCATGCTGGCCGAGCGCCTCGGTGTACCCCACCTCACCTATGTCACGGCTGCGAGCGTCGCCGGGCAGACCATCACCGCCACCCGAGACGGTGGCGACGTCAGCTACGAACTCACCGCTGATCTGCCCGCCGTGGTATCGGTCACCGAAAAGATCGCCGAGCCGAAGGTGCCGGGCTTCAAGGGCATCATGACGGCCAAGCGCAAGCCTCGCCGCACTCTGCAGCTGTCCGATCTCGGTCTCGATGCCTCCTCGCTTGCCGGCGGCGGCTGGACGATCACTTCCGTGACGCCGAAGCCGCCCCGGGGTAAGGGCCACACCATCACCGATGACGGCACCGCCGCCCAGCAGATCACCGACTACCTCGCCAATCTCCAAATCATCGGGAAGTGAGCGCCATGTCTATCATTCTTGTCCCGGCCGAACACGCTGCCGGAGAGATCAACCCCACTGTCGGACCTGCCCTGAGCGTCGCCAGCGAACTCGGCGAAGCGGCCGCAGTCCTGGTCGTCAACTCGGCTGCAGACGCAGCACCGCTGGCTGCGAAGCTGGGCGCGCTCGGAGCATCCCGGGTCTACGTTGCCACCGCTGACGATGTCCTGGTCACGGCGCTGGTCGATGCGCTGCAGGCGGCCGTATCCGCGGCCGGCGAGGTGGGCGCAGTGATTCTGCCGGCAAGCCTCGAGGCTCGGGAAGCCGGCGCACGGCTGGCCGTCCGGCTCGGATCGGGCCTGATCACCGACGCCAGCGACGTGCAGCGAGTGGACGGCCAGCTGGTCGCTACTCAGCTGGTGCTCGGCGGCGACTACACGATCACCTCTACCGCCGGCGCTGCGGGCATCCCGGTCATCGGCGTGACCCTGACGGTCCGCGACACTGCCGCTCCCGCCGTGGCTGCGCCGGCGATCGTGGATCTGGCCCCCCAGCCGGTCTCGGCCCGTTCCGCTCGCGTCACTGCTCGCAACCACGTGCAGGCCAGCTCCGACCGGCCGAATCTGCAGACCGCCAAGGTGGTCGTGTCCGGTGGACGTGGGCTCGGGTCGGCCCAGGGCTTCCAGCTGGTCGAGCAGCTCGCCGATTCGCTGGGCGCCGCGGTGGGCGCCTCACGCGCAGCCGTCGACTCCGGCTACTGCGACCACCGGCTTCAGGTCGGGCAGACCGGCGTGACGGTGACACCCGACGTGTACATCGCGCTGGGCATCTCCGGTGCCATGCAGCACCTGGCCGGCATGCAGTCCGCGAAGACGATCATCGCGATCAACAAGGACGCCGATGCTCCCATCTTCGAGGTCGCCGATCTCGGCGTGGTCGGCGATCTGCGGACCATCTTGCCTGAACTCATCAGCCAGGTCAGCGCCCGGAACGCGTCCCAGGGCGACTGACCGGCGCTGTGCCCACGTCATATCCGCTATTTCCGCTCCGAGACAAGAATTTGAGGGACTGTCATGGCTGTCTTGCCTGAAGGTGTCAGCTGGCGCAAGGTCACTATCTGGTCGGTCGCCGCTGTGGCCGCCCTTGCGCTTGCGGTGCTGCTCGCCCGCTTCTTGATCAGCCTGCCCACGGTTGCAGCGTTCATCGAGCGCTATCCGGGGGTCGCCACTGCTCCGGAGTCTTCTCCTGTGGGCCTGCCCGGATGGCTGCGATGGCAGCACTTCTTGAACATGTTCTTCATGATCATGATCATCCGGGCGGGTTGGCTGGTCCGCACGACCCAGCGTCCCAAGGCGTTTTGGACCCGCGACAACACGAAGTTCATCAAGACCGCGGGAGAGCCGACGAAGATCAGCTTCAACCTGTGGATTCACCTCGCCTTCGATGTCTTCTGGGTGCTGAATGGGGTTATCTTCATCATCTTGCTGTTCGTCACCGGCCAGTGGATGAGGGTGGTGCCGACCAACTGGGATGTCTTCCCCAACGCGGTGTCCGTCGGCCTGCAGTACCTGTCGCTCGACTGGCCCACCGAACACAGCTGGGCCCACTACAACGCGCTGCAGCTGCTGACCTACTTCATCACGATCTTCATCGCCGCACCGTTGAGCCTCATCAGCGGCTTCCGGATGTCGCCATCGTGGTCAACGCGTTGGACCCGGGCAGGAAAGCTCCTGCCGCTCGAGGTGACCCGGAAGATCCACGTCGGTGTAATGGTGTATTACCTCTTGTTCATCGTGGTGCACGTGACGCTGGTCATGGCTACCGGCGCGCTGCGCAACCTGAATCACATGTATACCGGGACCGACGACGTCAGCTGGACGGGATTCTGGTACTTCGCAGCATCCATGGTGGTCGTTGTGATCGGCTGGGTGCTCGCCCGTCCGATGTTCCTGCAACCGATCGCCTCGATCGGCGGAAAGGTCACCGCACGCTGACCCACACCCCGCCGACCACAGGCCACGCCGCCTGGCCCAGACGTCGTCCGACCGGACCGGCTGGAGCCAAGGCAGCGTGGCCTGTCCTGCTGCCGGACGACGCTGTCAATCTCAGCAAGACAAAGGAGTAGTACATGGTGCAGTTCCTCAGTGGCCCGCAGGCCGCCGAGTACATCAAGGACGGCGATTCCATCGCCCTGCTCGGAAACGGCGGAGCGGTATTGGAACCCCGGATGGTCTACCGCTGCATCGAAGAGCGCTTCCTGGCCACCGGCTCTCCTCGCGATCTCAGCCTGTCGCATTCCACCGGGATCGGGGACAAGGCCGTCGAGGGCATGTCCCGATTCGCCCATGAGGGCATGGTCAAACGCGTCATCGGAGGCCATTGGGGATGGTCCCCCCGGATGCAGCAGCTGGCGGCCGAAGGCAAGATTCAGGCGTACAACCTGCCTCTGGGCGTGATCGTCTCCCAGTATCGTGAGATCGCCGCCAAACGTCCGGGATTGATCGCCAAGACCGGCTTGGGCACCTACGCCGATCCGCGCATCGACGGCGGACGACTCAACCTAGCCACGCCCAACGACCTCGTCCGCCTGATCGAGATCGACGGCCAAACCTGGCTGCATTACCGGCCGTGGCAGGTGGATGTCGGCATCGTGCGGGGCACGACCGCCGATGAGGACGGCAACATCACATTCGAAGAAGAAGTCGCATTCCTCGAGGCCCAAGCCATCGCCCAGGCCGCTCACAATTGCGGGGGCATCGTGATCGCTCAGGTGCACCATGTCGCCGAGCGCGGGTCGCTGGATCCGCAGCTGGTCAAGATTCCCGGCATGCTCGTCGACATCGTGGTCGTCGACCCCGATCAATGGCAGACGAGCGAGGGCCGCTACGATCCCGCCCTGTGCGGTCGGCAACGAAAGCCGATAGGTTCGCTGCCGGCCATGCCGCTGACCCAGCGCAAGGTCATCGCGCGGCGCGCCGCGATGGAGGTCAAGCCGGGGATGATCTTCAATCTCGGCTACGGGATGCCCGATGGAGTCGCCTCGGTGTGCTCCGAGGAGGGCATCACGAATACGCTCACGGCCACTATCGAGCAGGGTTTGGTGGGCGGGACCCCGGCATCGGGCGACATCTTCGGCGCCGCCTACAACGCCAGCGCCTTTGTCGATTCTCCTAGTCAGTTCGATTTCTATTCCGGTGGTGGATTGGATCTCACCTGCCTGGGGCTGGCTCAGGTCGACGAGCGAGGCAATGTCAACGTGTCCCGATTCGGCACCACGATCGCAGGCTGCGGCGGCTTCATCGACATCTCGCAATCGGCGGGCACCTGCATCTTCTGCGGCACCTTCACCGCCGGCGGCCTCAAGACGAGCATCGTCGACGGTGAACTGCGAATCCTTCACGAAGGTCATTCACGCAAGTTCGTCAAACGCGTCGAGCATGTGACCTTCTCCGGACAACACGCCCTCGACGAAGAACAGACAGTGTGGTACGTCACCGAACGCTGCGTCTTCCGGCTGGGCAGTACCGGATTGGAACTGGCGGAGATTGCTCCGGGCGTCGACCTGCAGACCGACATTCTCGACCAGATGGGCTTCCTCCCGCTCATCCGAGCCGACCTCAAGCTTATGGACCCGCGGATCTTCGACGAAGGGCTCATGGGCCTGGCTCACCAAGCCGAGGCCCTTCGCTGATCGGCCTGCAAAAAAGCGGGACCGGCACCTTCCCTCCAGGTGCCGGTCCCGCGCCGACGTTCAGCTCATTCGAACGCCGGAGTCAGCTCACTCCCCCGGTCTCCCGGTAGCGCCGCCAGACGTTCTCGAAGAAGTCGTCATCGGCCGGTATGGGCCGCACATCGCGCCAGCTGATCTCCACCTCGGGCGATTCGCCGGACCCCGCCAGGCGCACCTCTTGCGTGGTGGAGTCCAAGTCCGTGCCCGACAACCGGAATCTGAACAGCTCGGAATCATCGGCGGCAGAAACCACCTGGTCCAGATCTCCCTCGACCGGGAAGGCACCGGCAGGATCGGAGTAGAGCACCGAACCGCGCGAGCCCGCGTCCTTGTGGACGAAGTCGCTCATCGCCGAGGTGTAGACGAATGCCGTTGTCAGGGCATCGCGGAGGAGGAAGAGCCGGTCGACCAGCCGGCGGGAATCCGGATCAGCGGAGACGATCCGCGGCAGATCGGCCAACCATTGCCCGATCGTGACGCTCGCCTGGTCGATGGAGGTAGCAGAGCGCACCGGACCCGCGTCGGCACTCATGAGTTCGGCAAGCTGCTGCAGCAGATCCAGGGAGGTGAGCTCCACGCCCTCGGCCGCATTGACGGCAGCGGCATTGACCAGGCCGAGCGCCTCGCCGACCGGGCCGCGGGCGGCGTTCACGAAGGACGCCGAGTCCTCCGAAGGGGCCTGCGCACGACGCTTGGCGATGTACTCGGCCGCGCGGGTGGCGCCCACCTGGCCACTGTTCAGCGCCGAGCCCCCGGGCCGGTAGACACCGTGAGAACCGGCGGCCTCGCCGACCGGGAAGAAGCCCTCCAGATTGGAACGCCACCACGAGTCGACCGCGAATCCGCCGTTGTTGTGCTGGGCGCAGACGTCCACCTCCAGCAGCTCGGTGGCCAGATCGACCCTGGGGCCCTTCTCCAAGTAGAAGTCATAGGCCGGCCGGTTCATGTGGATCAGCCGCTCGATCGGGCTGTTCTGCAGGGCGCCGGCGCGCTCCAGGTAGGTGCGTGCTTCCGGCTCCAGCTGATCGGGGTCGAAGGGCTCGTCCGCAATGTTGTACATGAAGTCCAAATAGACCCGGCGACCACGCAGCTGAGTCTCGCGGTAGACCAGCAGATCGATGACCGATGAGCCGTCACGAGCCTTGCGGATGTCGAAGGGCCACTGGTACCCCTTCAGGAAGATCAGCGAAGCGAGCCGCCCCCGATCGGGGATCGCGTCCAGCAAGAACTCCCGCGGGTCGCTGCCGTCCGGCTCGGTGGAGATGAACCGGGGAACCACCTGCATATAGGTACCCGACACATTCCATCTCGGACGCAGGGAAGCCAGGCCGAACTGCCACTCGGTGACGTTCTTGCCGACCACACCCGCCCGGTAGCCCGCGCCCGAGGCACCCCACTGGCCGTGCGGGAAGACGCTGTTTGCGTAGAGCATCGCCGGGCCGCCGGTAGCGTAAACCACATTCGTGCAACGGATGAGAAGCAGCGGGGGGTGTGCAGCGTCCCAGTCGCGATCGCGCCTGAGCACCAGGAGGCCGATCACCTTGTCATCGTCCACGATCAGATCGACCACGCGGCATTCCGAGATGACCGGGATGCCCTGCTCCTGCGCCTTCTTCTCCAGCGCTTCGACCATGGAACGCGAGGTATACGGGCCCACGGAGGTGGCCCGCTGCCGCGGATCATGATCGGTCTTGTAACCTACGAACTCGCCGTACTCATTGCGAGGGAATGGGACGCCGATATCGCACAGGTGCAAGAAGGTCCTTGCCGACAGCGCCGCCTCGGCAAGCGCGTTGTCACCGTCCATCGCACCGCCGGCGAACAGCGTGCTGGCCATCTCGCGCACCGAGTCCGGCTCCGAGCCCGCCAGCGTCAGCTTGTAATAGGTCTGCTTGTCAGAGCCGGCGTTACGAGAGGTGCCCGCCTTGGTCTTGTCGGTCACGATGACAACATCGTCCTGACCGAATTCGACAAGCCGGGTGGCGGCGCAGAAGCCTGCCGAACCTGTTCCGACAACGACCGTATTGGTCGTGAGGACATCGAGTTCGAGCCCCTCGAGAACCTCGAGAATATGTGTTTCGATATTCGCCACAGTCTCACTTCCTCCAACGCTGGCCAGTTGAACACGCGCAAGATACCATCCTGGCCCTCCTGGAGGGCCCTGTCAGGAATGCCGTGGCTCTCCATGGCCACGACTCGCCATACGACATCTGGCGACGTACTGTGCATCCTACCGTAGCTGCATCTTTGCAGCAATTGCTGTCGATGTGTCATCACTTCTCATCCATCAGCCCTCTGCCACGCGTCTGCCCTATGCCTGACGCCGCACCGTTGGACGAGGCAACCCAGCGGAGACGTCTGGACAAGCATTGACGTGCTCGCCTCACAGCCCGATACCGCGGAAATAGCCAGTGGCGCGATCCACCGCCAGTTCGGGGTCGGGGAACAGTCCGATGCCTGCCGCCTCCGCGAACAGGTCGGCCAGATGCAAGACGGTACGACCACTCTCGAGCCCGGCGAGCATCCGGAAGTGCGACTGCTCCCCCATGAGGAAGCTGAGCCACGCGACTCCGGTCTTATAGAACTGCGTGGGCGCCTCGAACAGCAGCCTGCTGAGCGCAACGGTGGGATCGAGAATTGTGTGAAACCCCGCGGTGTCTGCGGCGTCCAGCCTCAGGAGCGCAGCGGACGCGTACCGAGGTATGACCGCGAATGCGCCCAGAAGCGCGTCGCAATGACCGCTCTCGTCGCCGGCGATGAGCTCGGCATAGTTGAAATCATCGCCGGCGAACACCCGCACGCCCTCGGGGAGCCGACGGCGCAAGGCGCCCTCGCGTCCTGCGTCGAGAAGCGAGACCTTGATACCGAGGATGGCGTCGGCATGGGCATTGGCGAGGGTCACCACGGTGTCGACAGCGGCGTCGAGGTCGTCACTGCCCCAATAGCCGGCCAGCTGCGGGTCGAACATCGTACCGAGCCAGTGCAGAATAACGGGTCGGCTGGCTGCCTCGATCACGCGACCGTAAATGGCGAGGTAGTCGTCGGCCGAGGTTGCCGCTCGAGCGAGCTGCCTGCTGGCCATGATGACCACTGAGCCACCGGCGGACA
>RRZU013180201.1_pt1 | contig 16172 bp, 18 predicted proteins | sample 2165561 | NCBI WGS metagenome assembly RRZU01 (sample SAMN10456909, study PRJNA506462) | wastewater metagenome | isolation source: wastewater sludge | place: USA: Moscow, Idaho
AAATGATAATCGCCCGTTTCATAATCGTCCAAAATTCCCAAAATATTGAGCAATGTAGATTTACCCGAACCCGATGCACCCATAATGGAAACATACTCACCCTTGTCAATATGTAAATCAATCCCTTTGAGAACGTGCAACGAGGCCTGCCCCATGTCGTACGTTTTGTTGATGTCTTTTAGTGTAATCATTCTTATATAGTGTAATATATGTTACTGTTGAATTGTAATTTCCGAACCGATAAATTGCCGAATAATAGAACAATTCATCATTGATTATTTTCTTTTATTGTAATCACGTTGCAAATATATGTGTAATTACAGTACTATGCAATACATAGTACTGTAATTCTAATAAATTAAATAACGGAAATTCATTTACATCTTTTATAATTAGACCGTTATATAATACAAAAAGATCTAAAGTTAACGTTTTTTTAACTATAAATCTTTCTCTCAAAAAAAGAGGCCATTCAAAATCTATTTGAACATCCTCTTTCTAAATAATTATCGAACGTTTGCCTTGTACTTTTGCCAGATATCTTTCTCTATATACGGCATTTCTTTTCGAAAATGCTAAAAATTAGAAATGAGGCCACATGCATCGGTTCTATTTTTTTTGTTTGTACAATAAAAAAATTGATTATCTGTAAATTTTTCGACTTAGCTAAAAACAAAATGTTGCTTGTATTTGTTTAAAGATTATCAAAGATTTCACTTCTCACTTCGCTAACAAGTTCCAAACAAGTTTTCCTGTGTATATTATAGTTCGATTTTTCAAGTAACTTTAAATATAAACATTATGAAAAAAAAATGGCTTTTACTTGCAGTGCTTTGCATTTTAACAGGTGCTTTTGTTTCGTGTAAACAGAAAAACCATGAAGAAAAAGGAATTATTATTGCAATTATTCCAAAAGTAGATAACGCCATCTTCGACCAGGTCAAAGAAAGTGCATTAAAGGCGGGCAAAGAGCTGGGGATTGTGGTAACATGGGAAGCTCCGACTTCCATCGACAAAAACAAACAAAAAGAGTTGATTGAAAATCTTATTCGTTACAAAGTGGATGGTATCCTGATCAGTTGTAATGATGCTGAATTTCTGAAAGAACCTATCAATGAAGCTATCAAAGCAGGCATAAAAGTTGGAACTTTCGACTCGGATTGTCCTAAAAGCGAACGGTTATTTTATATCGGCACCGATAATAAAAAAGCCGGAAAGGTGTGCGCTGAAACCATGCTGAGCATGTTCGAAAAAGCGAATAAAACTCCAAATCAAATTGTAATGCTCAGTGGTGGAGTGAGTGCTGATAATATGACCGAAAGAATATCAGGATTTAATTCAGTAATCAGCCACGACAAAATTGCCAAAATTCTCTACACTTTCGAAATGCCTGAGTACGGAAGGGAATTGCTTACTGAAAATTTAGCCCGAAACAAAAACATCAATGGTGTTCAACTAATGTGGGGCGTGCCTATATTGAACGGTGTAGACAGCATTCCTGCATTGGCAAAATTCATGAAAGCAGGTGGTGTTTCCGTATTTTTCGATGTTTCCAAACCATTGCTTAAATATATTAAAGAAAACCCTAATTGCGCCACTATGAAACAAGACTTTCATTCTATGGGTCATGTAGGAGTAGAAAATCTGTACAATGCCATTGTTGGTAAACCTTACGAAATACAAATTCTGTACGATGTAAAAGTAATTGACCACGATAATGCCGAAGCAGAAATGGCAAAATTATAAAGCATATAATAGTTTACACAAAAAGGGTTTGACATTTATTTGTCAAACCCTTTTTATGCTTGTAACTACATATTATTTCGATTGTACCCAAACAACCGGTTTTCCTTAATATGGTTGAAAACAGCCGTAGGCACATAATCACCGAAACGGTCGTCGCCATTTTCTATCAGTTCAGTAATATGTTCCGATCGTATCTCCAGACTTTTTGAAGGAATGGCTTTCAGAATAAGGATCTTTTTCATTGCGTTCAAATATTGCCAGAGCAATTTATTTACTTCCGAAAAATGCGAATCGTCAGGATAAACCACTTCGCCCGTTTTGGTGTCGATATAGGGATATAAATACACTTTCACGTTTTCCTGAAACAATGCTCCCATAGCTTCGAGCAAGCCACCCCGCAAATCGGTATAGCTCGAACTCTCCAATATTTTATCGAATGTTGGCAGCCCAATGACGATACGAAGCTTTATCATTTTAAACTGACCAAAATAATTCACCAGTTTAAAAAATCGTGTAAACCTGGATATCATTACACTCTGTCCCATAATATTCAGCAAGTCCACCCGGTGCAAAAAATCCTTTTCGTCCACTTTTTCGTCCTGCATAAGCGAATTGAGCGACATTTCGCAAAAAGCAATTGTATTGTCAGGTCTGTAATTTTCATCCCGCATAAAAATGTCCAAGCTATCATGAATAAAGTCCATCCCCAGCTTGTTAATAGGTCTGAAATTTCCTCTCAGCAGCAGCACATTTTTTTTGTACAACATATCACTGGGCTGTTGCACTTTCCCGTTTTTATCGAACATAATGGCCGGAGTCATATTATTACTCACCAGCATGAGGTTAAGTAGCCTGTTATCCACCCACTTCATATCCGGACCCTCCACGTACACATAGTCCACCTCTACCCTATCGGTATCCAGGTTGTCGAGCAACGAAAGCAAAATAGTGCGGGGATCTTCCCACTCGAACAAACCGCCATAAATAAGATTAATACCCAGTGCACCGAGCGAGTATTGCTGCAACAGCGTATCATTTTCGTGCAATTTCACATGAATAAAGATCTTATTTGGGTGGTAACGATCAGTGCCTTCCACCGCTATTCCAAGCCATCCGCTTCCGTGGTTGGTCTTACTAAAATTGAGCGTTTCCACCGTATTGGCAAACGCAAAGAATTTACGACTGTTCTTTTTATCCAGAATTTCAATCAGTTCGCCGTATTCGTAGTCCACCATTTTGCGCAAGCGGTCTTCGGCTACGTAGCGCGACGGCGTTCCCTGATTGTAAAAATGATCGCTGAATAACTTGTCGTAAGCCGAAATGGATTTAGCCACCGTATTAGAAGCCCCGCCCGCCTGAAACAAATGCCGCGCAGTTTCCTGTCCGCCACCTATTTCGGCAATAGCACCATAATATTTCGAATTAATGTTGATATGTACCGACTTTTCTTTCGTACTAAGCGTGTTTGCCATATATATCCGATAATTTTAATTGTTACGTTGTCATTCTAACAACGCAAAAAGGGATTCTGTTTTATCCGACACAATATTTATTGCAAAATAGAGCCCTTCAGGAGGGTCGAAACTTAACTGTACAATACACACTGACACAGCAAAATGGCAAACCCGACAGCCGAATAGTATTCACTTGTGAGGTCTCCATTTTATATATAAAAAATCCCGCATCGGTTTTTTTAGACAGATACAGGACTATTCTCGACAAAAATATAATTTTTTGAACAATACTAAAAGTTATAAAAACCGGCCATATCAGTAGGAACAACTATTTACTTTTTTTTACCTTATCTTCATTTTTTGCGATAAAGTCTTTCCAACCCGAGTAGGCTTTGTCGGATACAGGTCTGCCTGCCTGCAAAAAATGACAATACGCAGCCGCAAGGCCATCGGTGGCATCCATCTGTGGCAGCATACTTTCTTGCGGAATTTTGAGCATTCTTCGAAGCATGTCGGCAACTTGCTCTTTGGATGCACTACCACTGCCGGTTATAGCCATTTTAATCTTCAAAGGGGCATACTCCGTAATCGGAATGTCGCGATACAATGCAGCCGACATGGCTACCCCCTGAGCTCTACCAAGTTTGAGCATCGACTGCACATTTTTTCCAAAAAATGGTGCTTCGATAGCTAAATGATCGGGATGAAACTCATCGATTAATGATAAAGTACGGGCAAAAATGCGTTGTAGCTTAAGGTAATGATTGCTGTATTTTTTCAGATCCAAAACACCCATAGCAATAAGTTCGGCCTTATTACCTGTCACTTTCAGCAAACCATATCCCATTATTGTAGTTCCGGGATCAATACCTAATATTATTTGTTCTTTTATCATTAATCGTTACGAATTATACAAACAACTGTTAGAAACACTCAAATAGATCCTTGTCTATTTATGAATTACTTATCAACTCTAAAATGGTTGTAAAAAAGAGTGCTTCCGATCCAAATTGTGCTGAAAACTGCTCTTGAAAAACAGCACCGTATTTTCCATTCCAAATGTGTAAGGTTTCCATATCCTGAACATGAAATTGAACAGAGAAAGATGTTCCTTCCTGTTCTTCATTCGTCAATATCTTTGCTACTTGAGGCTTCGAGAAAAAAGCCGTTTCAAGCATAAACGGAATATGTTGTTCGTGTACCCATTTGAGCCACGCGCCATGCACTTTGTCTGAAACTAAAAACGTTGTATTGAAAATAAGCATAGAATCTATATTTTGTTGATAATATTATAAACAAAAGTAGTCATAATTTCAGAAACTTCATTATCTTTGCACTGCAATTTCAAAATCAAGCTCGGGGGTTTAGCTCATCTGGCTAGAGCGCGACACTGGCAGTGTCGAGGTGATCGGTTCGAGTCCGATAATCTCCACTTGGTTTAAATTTAAGGCTTGTCGAGTGATCGTAGAGCCTTTTTTTTATTGAGCCGACAACTCATAAACACTTAAAATTATCGTTTATTTGCAGAATTCTTTATACACCTGCACAATGACAAATTAATAAAGCACGATATGAAAAGAAAAGAATTTCAGCTTCTAATCCAAAAATTCGGATTTGAAGATATTACAAAAAATGAGACTGTAGGTTACTACAAACGTTTACAAGAAAATGAAAACAATGTAGAAATCAAAAGAAAATTTAAATATAAGCAATGCTATATCACGCTCGAAAATGATGATATTCAAATCGCTTTCAATAATCCTCCATATACCTTTCAGTCTAAGGAGATTACTTCATCCGAAGTGATTTCACTGTTTTATTATCTTACCATCACTTCAAATAAGAAATTTGCAGTAAAGAAAGAAAACCCCGAGATTTGTAAAATTTACGATAAGCTAGAATTGCAAGGATTAACAATTGATTCGAAACCCTATGTTGAGAAAAAACGTTATAACCTTGACATGATGGAGTTCAACAAAATAAAGAAGTTCATTGCAGAATAATCAATATCTTTTGCTGTAATTGATTCTCAATTATTGTATAATGACAATATTGCATAAAGAACCACTACCATTCGTAGTGGTTCTTTTATTTTCATGCTCTAACGAGCAACAAAATATTGCCATCACCAGCCAACCAATTCATCCCGCAAACCTCCCATATTAACGTACAAAATGTGATTATGCGCAATAATCAAGCGCTCATTGTGAAATAATCATAAATATTCGTCATATTTATATCGCTAGCGATATAAATACACTAATTTTGTATCGCAAACGATATATTTATTTAAACATATAAAATCATGAATAAAAATTTTCATCAATTTAAGGCCACAAGCTTACAAAATAAAGAGATAGACATGGAAAGCTACAAAGGCAAAGTAGTTTTAGTAGTAAACACAGCTAGTAAATGTGGCTTAACACCTCAATATGAGGGACTGGAAAAATTATACCGAGACTATAAAGACAAGGGATTAGTCATTCTCGGATTTCCATGTAACCAATTTGGGAAACAAGAACCCGGTAGCGAAAAAGAAATAGCCGAAGGCTGTTTGATAAATTATGGAGTGACATTCCCCATGTTTTCAAAAATTGAAGTAAACGGAGATAATACACACCCCATCTACAAATACCTGAAAAGTGAACTAAAAGGTACATTTGGAAATAGAATTAAATGGAATTTCACGAAGTTTTTAATCGACAAAAACGGAAATCCATACAAACGCTTCTCCCCTACTACCACGCCCGACAAACTAAGAAGCCATATTGAGACTTTGCTAAAATAATTGCTCACTATACTATTCAACAAGGAAAACCCATTTATTTTCCTTGTTGAATTATCTACGTCATAAAAAAAAACATCATGAGCTACGATCAACTTAAATTAGAGAATCAACTGTGTTTTCCATTATATGCAGCCTCACGACTCATCATCAGGGCCTATCAGGACGATTTAGATACTTTAGGCATCACTTACACTCAATATCTGGTGCTTATGGTTCTTTGGGAAACGGATGAACTCAGCGTCAATGAAATTGCAGAGAAACTAATTTTGAACACAAACACTGTAACTCCGTTATTAAAGAGAATGGAGTCGATGCAATTACTTGCGCGTGTACCTTCAGAAACCGATCAACGAAAGGTAATGATATGCTTAACTGAGCAAGGCAAAGCACTGCAACTCCGCGCGGCAGAAGTACCATACAATCTGCTTAAAAAGCTAAACATAACAATGACGGAAAAAGAAATAGCGGATGCATTAGATCTTAAAAGCCGACTTTATAAAATTATTCATATATTGGAAACAAACGATAACAAATAAGAACAAACAATTTAAAATCAAATCATTATGAAAAAGAATATTGCTTTATTATGTCTTACTTTTTTCGTGTTATTTACAGCAAATGCGAAAGAGAAAAAAACAACCGAAAATTTCTATCAGTTCAAAGCCAAATCGCTCGAGGGAAAAGAGATTAACATGAAAGAATACAAGGGAAAAGTTGTATTGGTGGTAAACACAGCGAGCAAATGTGGATTCACATCACAATACGAAGGATTAGAAGCACTTTATAAAAAATTTAAAGATAAGGGATTAGTTATTCTTGGATTTCCGTGTAACCAATTTGGAGGACAAGAACCGGGTGATGCCACAGAAATATCAAATTTCTGCTCTTTGAAATACGGCGTCACTTTCCCCATGTTCTCAAAAATAGATGTGAATGGCAACAATGCCCATCCACTCTATAAATTTTTAAAAACACAACTCCCTGGCACGTTGGCTAATGAAATAAAATGGAATTTCACAAAATTCTTGTTGGATCGAAATGGAAAACCCATACAACGATATGGTTCAACAATAAAGCCCGAAAATATAACTGAGGATATTGAAAAGTTACTAGCAGAATAAAAAAATGGCATCCAGTTCACTTTGGATGCCATTTTTATGTTTAGATATATCGGTAGTTATTTCGAGATATAATTTACAATCCACTCTCCTACTTCCGTTGTTTTGTAAGCTTTTGCACTATCTGCAATATCTTCAGTTACAATACCGGCTTCCATACTTGCAGTCACAGCAGCACGAATCAAAGCGCCTTCTTCCATCATACCAAAAGCATATTCGAACATCAAAGCAGCCGATAAAATAGTTGCCAACGGATTAGCAATATTCTTTCCGGTAGCTTGTGGATACGAACCGTGAATAGGTTCAAATACAGAAGTATGAATTCCAACTGAAGCTGATGGCAACATACCCAATGAACAGGTAATCACCGAAGCCTCATCAGTAAGAATATCTCCGAAAAGATTCTCTGTCACCATCACGTCAAAGCTTTTTGGCCATTGAATAATGCGCATTGCTGCGTTATCAACAAACATAAATTCAGTTTCAATATCAGGATATTGAGGTGCAATTTCCTGACCAATCTGACGCCACAAACGAGAAGTTGCCAACACGTTAGCTTTATCCACAATAGTCACTTTCTTGCTGCGTTGTCCGGCATATTTATAGGCCAAATGCAAGATGCGCTCAACTTCTTCGCGGGTATACACACAAGTATCGTAAGCCGTATTTCCGTCTTCGGCTCTACCTTGCGGACGACCAAAATACATACCACCGGTCAATTCACGAATACACATAAAATCAGCACCATCAATCAATTCGGCACGAAGTGGTGATTTATGTATCAACGACGGGAAAGTGGTAACAGGACGAATGTTTGCATACAATCCCAAGTCTTTACGCATTTTAAGCAATCCCTGTTCCGGACGAACTTTAGCTGCAGGATTATTATCATATTTTGGATCACCGATAGCACCAAAAAGAACGGCATCCGATTTCATACATAAATCGTGAGTTGCTTTTGGATAAGGTTCGCCCACAGCATCGATAGCACAAGCACCTACAATAGCAAATTCATACGTAAGTTTGTGACCAAATTTTTCGCAAACAGCTTTTGTTACATTTAATGCTTGCTCTACGATTTCCGGTCCAATACCATCTCCCGGTAATACTGCAATATTCAAAGACTTTACTTGCTTATCACCGTTTTGAATAGATTCTGACATAATTATATATTTTTTTGATTAATTTTAATCGATTTTGAAAAAAGTGTTTATATTTGTGCTATAAAATAATTCGAAAATTATATGATTTACAAATTATTATCTATACTGGCAATTATGGCTGTTATGGCTATTATAACTGCTTATATATTGAATTCGATGTCGACAAAGACACCACATCAAAATTTAAGGAGAATGATAGTAATTGGAATTTCAATATTAGTTTTTTTTGTAATAACACTTTACCTATTAACTAAAGGTGGTTATTACTAACCAATTAAATCAGTCAATAATATTAAGCATTTTAATAGTTGCTTTTATGGCAGCCACCGTTTGGTCGCCGTCTAAACCACGTGTCTTAAATACCTTCTCATTAAACTTCCAGGTAATAATCGTTTGCACAAAAGCATCTGTTTTTCCTCCGGGAGGGATAACTACCACATAATCCAACAATTCCGGTGTCGGTTTATCCAATTTCTTGTAAATCTTCCACATTGCTTTCGAAATTGCATTGTACTGACCATCTCCCGAAGCCGATTGCTCATATACTACTCCATTAATTTCCATTTTCACCGAAGCAGTCGGTCTTAAACCCTGAGTCAAAGATAATGAGTAATTTATCAATTTAATTACTTGTACCTCCTGTTCATTTTTCAACACATCCGACACAATGTAGGGTAGCTCGTCCATCGACACAGTTTCTTTTTTGTCGCCCAGTTCGATAACACGCTTGGTGACACGCTGCATCATTTCATCGTCAAGCTCAATACCCAATTGCTGTAGGTTCTTCAGGATATTTGCTTTTCCCGAGGTTTTTCCAAGTGCATATTGACGCTCCCGTCCAAAACGTTCGGGCAACAAATCATTGTAATATAGATTCTTTTTATTGTCACCATCAGCATGAACGCCTGCAACTTGCGTGAAAACATTCTCACCAACCACTGGTTTGTTATGTGGTATCCGAATGCCTGAATAAGTTTCAACAACTTTGCTTACCGAATTAACCTGGTCTTCCTTAAGTCGTGTTTCCAATTTCAAATGATCGTGCAAGATAGCCAAAACACTTGATAATGGAGCATTACCCGCCCGTTCGCCAAGACCATTCACCGTTACGTGTACGCCTTTAACACCGGCTTTTACCGCTTCAAAAACATTGGCTACAGCTAAATCATAATCATTATGAGCATGAAAATCAAAATGTAAATCCGGATAACGAGCTATCATTCTGGAACAAAAATCAGATGTTTCCGCCGGATTCAGAATTCCCAAAGTATCGGGAAGCATAAATCGTTTAATATTAGTATCTTTCAGATTATCAACCATAAAATACACATATTCCTCCGATTCGCGCATTCCGTTTGACCAGTCTTCGAGATAAACATTCACCGAAATGCCCATATCGTTAGCATTATTCAACACCTTTTTGATATCGATAATGTGCTGCTCAGGTGTTTTTTTCAACTGATGAATACAGTGCTTTAATGAACCTTTACACAGCAAATTAATCACATTACAACCGGCATTACGAATCCAATCGAGCGATAAGCGTCCGTCAACAAATCCAAGCACTTCAATTTTGTCAATATGTCCGTGATTACGAGCCCACTGGGCTACTTTCTTCACAGCTGCATATTCACCATCAGATACCCTGGCAGAAGCAATTTCAATTCTGTCGACACAAAGTTCTTCCAGCAAAAGTCGAGCTACACTCAGTTTTTCTTCTGCAGCAAAAGAAACACCTGACGTTTGTTCTCCATCACGCAAGGTGGTATCCATTATTTCTATCATAGTTTTCTCAATATGTGCCAATGAGTCAATACGCTAATGCACCAGTAATTTGGCATATTAGCGTATTGGCATACTATAAATTATCTTGCGCTCTCGTAAGCTTCAATCTGTGTTTTTTTGCTCAACAAATAATCAATATCATCTAATCCATTAAGCAAACATTCTTTTTTGTAGGCATTGATTACAAAAGTTTCAGATTTACCTGTTGCATTATTGGTTACCGATTGATTTTCCAAATCAATTGTCAGCGTAGCTTTTGGGTCAGCAGCAACACAAGCAAATACTTCAGCCAAAAACTCTGCAGAAACAACTACAGGAAGTACACCATTGTTCAACGCATTATTCTGAAAAATATCAGCAAAGAAACTTGATACAACTACTTTGAAACCGTATCCATCGATTGCCCAGGCAGCATGCTCACGGCTTGAGCCTGAACCAAAGTTTTTGCCGGCAACCAAGATTGAACCGCTAAAAGTTGAATTATTCAATACGAAATCGGCTTTAGGGCTTCCATCTTTGTTGTAACGCCAGTCGGCAAAAAGATTATCACCAAAACCATCTTTGTTGGTCGCTTTCAAGAAGCGAGCCGGTATAATTTGATCTGTATCCACATTCTCAATCGGAAGTGGGACTACACTTGAAGTTAATTTTATAAACTTTTCCATTTTATTACTTATTAAACGATTATAATGTGGAACGCAAATTACGCAAAAACCACAAACAAACGCAAATTATATATTTATTTCAATGAAACTTTCTACTGTTCGAATACACTTTTCTACTGTACTTCGGTTTCTTTCCAAAATTAAGGACATAACCAACTTCAATATCAGTAGCTTTTAAATAATTAATCAATTGACTATCAAAAGCTGGATTAAATTCATCAACTGCTTTTAATTCCAAAATTACGCAATCTTCAACAAGAATATCAGCCCGATAATCACCAACAACTCTACCATCAAAGTAAACTTTAATTGGTTTTTCAGCTTCACATTTAAGACCTTCGTCAAGCAAAGCAAAATAAAGTGCATTTTGATATACTCGTTCTAAAAAACCATATCCTAAATCATTATATATTCGATAGAAATGTTTTAGAATTATATCAACTAATTCTTTAGAAATTAGGTTTTCTTGCTCTTCCATAAAAATTACTTTTTGTGAAGATTTGCGGTTTTTGCGTAATTTGCGTTCTAAAACTATGCACGCGGATCAGTGATACGGCCTGTTACGGCAGCAGCAGCAGCCACAAGTGGACCAGCCAGGATAGTACGTGCTCCGGGACCCTGACGGCCTTCGAAGTTACGGTTTGATGTAGATACTGCATATTTACCTGCAGGTACTTTATCATCGTTCATAGCCAAACAAGCCGAACAACCCGGTTGACGAAGTGCAAAACCAGCTTCAGTCAGAATATCGTATAAACCTTCTTCGCGAATTTGTTTCTCTACCATCCAACTGCCCGGTACAAGCCACGCTGTTACATTGTCGGCTTTCTTTTTGCCTTTTACATAATTGGCAAATACGCGAAAATCTTCGATACGGCCATTGGTACAGCTTCCAAGGAAAACATAATCAATGGGTTTCCCTTCCAGTTTTTCACCAGCTTCGAAGCCCATATATTCCAGCGATTTTTGATAAGAAATACGTCCAGCTTCATCAATTTGATCCAAAGTTGGAATGGCTTCAGTAATACCCATTCCCATACCCGGATTTGTTCCGTAAGTAATCATTGGTTGAATATCTGCAGCATCAAAAACCAGTTCTTTATCAAAAATAGCACCTTCGTCTGTTTTCAATGTTTTCCAATAAGCCAATTTGGTTTCCCATTCTTCACCTTTTGGAGCAAACTCACGACCATTTACATAATCAAATGTTGTTTGGTCAGGAGCGATAAGACCACCACGCGCACCCATTTCGATCGAAAGGTTACAAACGGTCATACGTTCTTCCATCGACAGATTACGGATAGCTTCACCGGCATACTCTACAAAGTAACCTGTTGCACCACCAGTTGTCAATTTAGAAATCATATAAAGTGCTAAGTCCTTTGCATTAACACCGGCACCCAATTTACCATTAAAAGTAATGCGCATTGTTTTTGGGCGTGATTGAAGCACACATTGTGTTGCCAAAACCATTTCTACTTCGCTCGTTCCGATACCAAAAGCAATAGCTCCAAAAGCACCGTGGGTAGAAGTGTGACTGTCACCACAAACAATAGTTGCACCCGGATGTGTAAATCCATTTTCAGGACCTATAATGTGAACCACTCCGTTTTTAATATGCCCCAATGGAAAATACAGCGGTAAATTAAAATCACCTGCATTTTTCGCAAACGTATCCAACTGATTTTTAGAAATCGGATCCTTAACCGGTTGATCCTGATCAATCGTTGGCGTGTTGTGATCCGCTGTCAAAGTTGTTTGCTCCGGACGAAAAACTTTCAATCCACGTGTCCGCAAACCATTAAAAGCCTGAGGGCTTGTCACTTCGTGGCAAAAATGACGATCGATATACAACTGAGTCGGTCCGCCTTCGACGGTAGATACCACATGGGCATCCCAAATTTTGTCAAATAATGTTTTCATACTTTCGTTTGACCACAGACAACTGACGACAGACAACAGATAGATAGAATCAGTGCATATAATTAGTTGCTCGTAATCGTAAATTTATTTGTTTGTATTTTTGTTTCTTAAATATTTAATCAAAGCATGAATACCCGAGGAAATACCTTTAGCATTTTCTCTTAATTCAATTGCCTTTTCTTTACTACAAAACTTTCTATCTTCAGCAAGATAAAGCATACTCTTAACTTCACCACAACTAGCTTTTGAAATATCCAAGTATTTAATAAACATGGTATCAGATCCATAATCAAAACCTTCTGCAATGTTATTCATTACTGATACAGCAGCTCTTTGAATTTGATCTTTGAATCCATAATCTTTTATATTCTCTGTCAGATCGTAGATTGAGTTCACAAATACTCTTGCATCCTGCCAAATTCTAAGTTCCTCAAAACTCTTCATCTCTTTTGTTTCTTATCTGTTGTCTGCCGTCCGTTGTCTGTGGTCTTATTTTACAAATTTATTGATCGCATTGAGGTAAGCCTCCACCGAAGCTGCAACAATGTCAGTATTCGCTCCAAAACCGTAATAAATTGCACCGTTATGCTCAACTTGCATGTGTACTTTACCAACATCATCACTACCTTTATTAATAGCCTGAATGGTAAATTCTTGTAACGTCATTGTGCGTTTGATTATTTGCTTCAATGCATTAATTGCCGCATCAACCGGACCATTACCCGAAGCAGCTGCTTCAAATTTTTCGTTAGCAATAGTCAATCCAATACTAGCCACAGCTTGTACTCCTACTCCCGAAGTTACTTGTAAATAGTCCAGTTTTATACGTTGTTTTTCACTACGCTCCATTCCGGCAAGCAATAGGATATCATCATCGTTAATGTCTTTTTTCTTATCAGCAAGTCTTAAGAAACCTTCGTATATCTCATCTAATTTTCCGTTTTCAACATCAACACCCAACACACTCAAACGGTGCTTTAGTGCTGCGCGTCCACTACGAGCTGTTAATACAATCGAGTTTTGATCGATTCCAACATCGGTTGGATCCATGATTTCGTAGCTCTCACGATTTTTCAACACACCATCTTGGTGAATACCCGACGAGTGTGCAAAAGCATTGCGACCAACTATCGCTTTGTTTGCCTGAACAGGCATATTCATCAATCCTGAAACCAGGCGACTTGTAGAATATATTTTTTGAGTATTGATTTGTGTCTCAATATTCAATCCCTTGTGACATTTCAGAATCATTGCAACTTCTTCCAACGAAGTATTTCCTGCGCGTTCGCCAATACCATTCATAGTTACTTCTACTTGTCGGGCACCATTCATTACACCCGAAATAGTATTGGCAGTAGCCATCCCCAAGTCGTTGTGACAGTGAGTTGAAAGAATTGCATTGTGCACACCTTTTACATTTTCCATCAAGAACTTGATTTTATCTCCAAATTCCCATGGCAAGCAATAACCGGTAGTATCCGGAATATTTACCACCGTAGCACCGGCTTTGATTACTGCTTCTACAACACGTGCCAGATACACATTATCGGTACGACCGGCATCTTCGCAATAAAATTCCACATCTTCAACGTATTTTTTAGCATATTTTACAGCTGCAATAGCACGTTCAAGAATTTCTTCCTGAGTAGAATTAAATTTGTGTTTAATATGAAATTCAGATGTCCCTATTCCGGTATGAATACGTTTATTTTTAGCGTATTTGAGGGCGTCGGCAGCTACATCAATATCTTTTTGCACTCGGCGCGTTAAAGCGCAAATTGTAGACCAAGTAACCGCTTTCGATATTTCAACTACCGAATTAAAATCGCCAGGGCTAGAAATCGGGAAACCCGCTTCTATAACATCCACACCTAAGGTTTCCAATGCACGAGCCACTTGAATTTTTTCTACTGTATTCAACTGGCATCCCGGAACCTGTTCGCCATCGCGTAAGGTGGTGTCGAAGATAAATAATCTATCCATATTCTTAAGTCTAAAGTCAATAAACAACAGTCGACAGTCGTGGTTACTTTTTATAACTTACACTCTGTGTATGTTGTCTTTCAACAAGTTTATTTTTCTGTAATCTTAGTTTTTTCTGTTGTCGGTCGTCGGCTACAGCATATCAAAAAAAAACCTTCCACACCGAAGTGAGAAAGGCTTTATATATTATTCATTGTATAACTACATACCAAACTCACTTCTACTTGTTTTGCAAGAGAATAATAATACCGAGTAGTAATGTATGTAGAAAATTCTTGTTCATTGTTTCTTTTTTATTGCGCTGCAAAGATACAGCATTTTTTTAAACCCGCAAATACGAAGTGAAAATAATTTGATTATTTTTCTATCAATTCAGCATAAAAAGAATAAAAAATACGCTATTTCAATATATTTATTGCTGAAATAGCAGTAATTTCTAACTGAATGCTTCCAAATTCATTCAAAGCATTAAACAAAGCTATCTTTTGAAAGTTCATTAGCTCCTCCAATTTTATATCTTTCGCTATCAACTTTCCGTCTTCAAGCAGTTGAGCACGAGTTACACCTTGTATTAATGGCGCAAGCGGCGTAACCCAATGTTCGCCATCAAAAAGTGCGATATTACAATAAGATGTATCAGTCAGCAAACCATTCTTAATTAGCAAAACATCATCGCAGTCGCCTTTGAGAGCTGAAACAGCCTGGTAATCGCTCCTATCGGCCATCTTATACGGTAAAGAAGGAATATCGGTTCCTACAATTTTCAGCGTACGAATTTCAGGATGAACATAAGGATGAAACTCAATGAGCCGAATTTCCGAATCGTAAATCACCCTGCATTTATACAAACCTTCTGTTGGAAAGCATGTTGCAGCTAATTTACCAGACAATGACGGAATAATTGCAGTTGGATAGAAGTCGGCCATTGCCTTTTCCAGTCGGGATTGGTGACGGGGAAGACGCATAAATTGTCCATCGCACAGCTGTATGGTTTCAAGAAATTGGCACATATACCTTTTGAATTAGTTCTTCGTATTCTTTTTTCAAATCACTCTGAGACGTTATTCCACCACCACTTTTAAAGATCAATTGCTCGCCTTTTTGTTCGATAAAACGAATCATAACTGCCGAATCGAGATTTTCGCCATCGAAACAGCCACAAATCCCTGTATAAAATCCACGTTCGTATCCTTCGGCTTGCTCAATTATTTCCATCGTTTTTGGTTTAGGAGCACCGGTTATAGAACCTGCCGGAAGCAATGCAAACAAGATATCGCCCAATCGCGAATAAAAATTCTCTGATAACTGACCTGAAATCTCAGAACTGACCTGCAATAAATCCTGTCGGTTGGTGGTTAGTTTTTCAATATATCTGTATCTCTTCACGTCTACATTCTCAGCCACCAAACTTAAATCATTGCGAATCAGATCTACAATGGTAGCATGTTCGGCCTTTTCTTTTGGATCGTTCAAAATCATCTCAGCTGCATTCTCAATTGAAGCATCGATGGTTCCTTTCATTGGGAAAGAAGAAATGGTACGACCCT
>RRZU011869239.1_pt1 | contig 16171 bp, 14 predicted proteins | sample 2165561 | NCBI WGS metagenome assembly RRZU01 (sample SAMN10456909, study PRJNA506462) | wastewater metagenome | isolation source: wastewater sludge | place: USA: Moscow, Idaho
GTGAGTTTATTTGCACACTGGGAGCATGCTGTAACTGCACCAAGATGTTCATATTTTCTTATAATGACTGACCTTAGCGACTCATCACGATATGTTCGATACAACGAAAAATGCCGCGACAGGCTTTGAACTTCTGATGAGTTCGTGGACTGTCACGGCATTGTTAGGCGGCTTTCAATTGCTTGATAACACGCAATCTTGTCAGCAATACACTAATTTAGGGAAGCACTGATGAATTACCTCATTGCGAGGAGCGACGCGACGCGGCAATCGCTAGCGTGTTGATACATAAAGCCAACTGGATTGCTTCGCTACGCTCGCAATGACATTCTTTGATTTATTCAGCATCTCCTTAGCTCTATTAGCTATAAAGGCTTACGACCACTAATCACACGCAACAAGACGATAATCACCGCAATGACCAAGAGCACATGAATGAAGCCACCAATGGTATAAGACGAAACCAAGCCTAAAACCCATAAAATTAAAAGTACCAATGCGATTGTATATAACATAATTTGCATCCTTCTTCTGTTGGATATCAACATCAGAACTTTTGAACACTGGTTATTATTTTAGTTCAGCTTTAATTTATTAGCCTTTAGTAATAAAGAACAAATTAAATAAATTAAACCTTTATATTCAACAAGCTACAAATAATAAATACAAACTCATCTAAATATAAATTTCTCAAACAGTAGAATTGATTAGCACTTTAACCAATTAGCTCACAGGCTAGGAGTTGCAATCGGCACCGGCTGCTGCCGATAAAACTGGCACAACAGCCGATAGACATCTGGCATATGCTCTTGCATTGTTGTTGGCGCTTCAAAAAAAGTCTCACTGCACACCGCAAAAAACTCTGCAGGGCTGGTCAATCCATACTCATTGAGTGGCACAGGACGCTGCTGTTGATAATCGCTCTGCAGCCGATCCCATGCGGCGGTAAAAATGCGGTGCCATTCACCAGGACGCATATTGGGATGCATCGGCGGCGCACCGTTGGCGCCATCACGCAGCATATCCAGCTTATGCGCCACTTCATGAATCACGACATTACTGGCTTTGCCATGCGCTGTCTGTGGGCCTGATTCCTTGACCGCCTGCCACGATAAAATCAACGGTCCTCGAAACCAAGCCTCACCACTTAACGCAGGGCCTTTAGAGTGAATGACACCATCATGACTGCGATAAGCACGGTTCGGCACAAACCCGCCTTCGTAAATAATCACCGTGCGCCAACGTTTATACCAATCCAGTCCAAGATGAAGAATAGGCACACAGGCCATAGTCGCTATTTTCAGCCCCATAGCATCAGTAAACTGAAAGCCAGCACCGGATATAAAACTTTTTTGCGCAAGAAAACGAAACGTCATATCACGCAATGCGTCACGTTCTGCACCTTGATAGCGCTGCATCACCGGCCAGTCTGCAATAGCCGATTCCCATTGCGCGGCAGTAAAGCCAAGCTTATTAATGCGTCTATTTTCTAGCCACTGCGTGAATCGTTTAAACATGCTCAATTGACATCCCTGCGCAGGCTTATCTTCAATACTGCACAATAGTTATGCACCGAACTATAGCGCAACAGTGTTAATCTTTTCGCAAGATCACTGCCCTCACAGGCGACTGTACTGCTGATACCCGTGATGTTTTTAGTCGTTTATCTAATGCACAACAAAGTGCGTCCTAACAGTGACGAAGCCCCAAGCGGGTTAGTTAAGCCGCGTACTTATGACCTTGATTCCAAGTGCAATCATTGCACCACCTAAAACACGATCAACCCAGTGTCCAGACTGCTTAAAACGCTTGTTGATTGCTGGTCGCGATAAAACAGCCACCACCAGCACAAACCAAAAAAACTGAATAGCCATCATCCAAACACCGTAAATAGCAATTTCATACAAAGGCATATTTGGAGAAAGCACGACCGTAAATAAAGCGACAAAGTAAATGGGCGCTTTCGGATTTAACACATTACACAAGAAGCCAACACCGATGCTTTTCTTCGCCGAATAGCTTGTAGCAATACTGGATGTTTCTACTGGGTTCTGAGGCTTTGCTTGCAACCCTTTAACGCCCAGATAAATCAAGTAAGCGCTAGCCGCTATTTTGATCAACCACAGCAGGTTTGCTGAATTGGCAATCACTGCCCCCAAGCCAAACGCCGAGTAAATAATGTGTACAGACAATCCGAGTGCAATACCAATACTGCACATAAGCCCTGCTTTTTTACCGTTTTTGAGGGTCTGCTGAGAGACCAAAACAAAATCAGGTCCTGGCGATGCCGCCGCTAATAAATGTATTGATGAAATCAGTAGTAAACCTTGCAGCAGTTGCAAACAACACCTCCATTACCTGTTATTTCGGCAAAAAAAACGATTATGCCCACTCACTCGACGGCTAAAAACAGTATTTTCAGTTCACTAATCAAGTCATTCACGCCTGCTTCACTTGTCCAAGTCATATCCAGCAGGGTGAAGCTTTCGCTGTGTACAGCGTACATCCTATGGCTTCCTTCAGACCCTGGCGTTAGCCAGCAGTGTCCTTGCCATTTGGATGATCTTCTCCTTAGGCTAGGCGGTTTAGGTTGCTGGCAACCTGACGAGTTTGCCAGCGGCGCTGGGCCAACAAAAAAGCCACCGTTGGGTGGCTTTAAAAACAACTTAAAAATTACTTATGCTTCCAACCTGTGATCTCAGCTAACGCCCTACCAATGTCAGCCAGTGAGCGCACGGTTTTGACTCCAGCATCTTCAAGAGCGGCGAATTTTTCTTCCGCTGTTCCTTTGCCGCCAGAGATAATTGCACCCGCATGGCCCATGCGTTTACCTGGCGGCGCGGTCACACCTGCAATATAGGCAACAACAGGTTTGGTCACATGCGCTTTAATATAGGAAGCGGCCTCTTCTTCAGCACTGCCACCGATCTCGCCAATCATCACAATCGCTTCAGTTTTTGGATCGGCCTGAAACAGCTTTAAGATATCAATAAAGCTAGAACCTGGAATGGGGTCTCCGCCAATACCCACGCAGGTTGATTGACCAAAACCAGCATCGGTGGTCTGCTTGACCGCTTCATAAGTCAAAGTACCTGAGCGTGAAACAATACCCACTTTACCTGGCATATGGATAAAACCCGGTTGAATACCAATCTTGCACTCGCCTGGGGTAATGACGCCTGGGCAGTTTGGACCGATCAAACGCACGCCAAGCTCATCGCATTTAATTTTCACGTCGAGCATGTCTAAGGTGGGAATGCCTTCGGTAATACAAACAATCAGTTTGATTCCAGCAAAAGCCGCTTCCAAAATCGAATCTTTACAGAATGGCGCCGGCACATAGATCACAGAAGCATCGGCACCTGTGGCCTGCACCGCTTCCAACACTGTATTGAACACTGGCAAACCAAGATGCAGGGTGCCGCCTTTACCGGGTGTCACTCCGCCAACCATCTGCGTGCCATAGGCAATCGCTTGCTCGGAGTGAAAGGTACCCTGCGCGCCAGTAAAACCCTGACAAATCACTTTGGTGTCTTTATTAATTAAAATACTCATGCTTACTCCCCCCGAGCGGCTTCAACAACACGAATAGCGGCATCACTTAAGCTGGTCGCAGCAATAATATTTAAACCACTCTCAGCCAATACCTTGCTGCCTAAGTCCGCGTTATTACCTTCTAAACGTACGACCACTGGGACTTTCACACCGACTTCTTTAACCGCGCCAATCACCCCTTCAGCAATCATATCGCAGCGCACAATTCCACCAAAAATATTGATCAAAACCGCTTTTACATTGCTGTCAGACAGAATGATTTTAAAGGCTTCGGAAACACGCTCTTTGGTTGCACCGCCGCCTACATCGAGGAAGTTGGCTGGTTTGCCACCATGGTGATTAACAATATCCATAGTCCCCATGGCCAGGCCCGCACCGTTGACCATGCAACCAATATCACCATCAAGCGCAACATAATTGAGCTCAAATTGTGCCGCATGAGCTTCACGCGGGTCATCTTGACCTGGGTCTTGCATCGCACGCAGTTTCGGCTGACGGTACAAAGCGTTACTGTCGATAGTGATTTTTGCATCAAGGCAATGCAGGTTGCCATCGGTCTTAATCACTAAAGGGTTCACTTCCAGTAAAGCCACATCATGCTCAACAAACAGCTTAGCTAAACCTAAGAAAATTTTAGTGAATTGCTTAACCTGATCATCGATCAAGCCTAAACCATAGGCTAAAAAGCGACCTTGAAATGGCTGCGCTCCAATGGCTGGATCAATGGTCACTTGGAGGATTTTTTCTGGCGTTTCATGGGCGACTTTTTCAATATCAACACCACCTTCTATCGAAGCCATGAACACCAAGCGGCGCGAGGCACGATCAACTACAGCGCCTAAATACAATTCTTTAGAAAAATCAGTACAGGCTTCAACCAGAATACGACTGACCGGCTGACCGTTGGCATCGGTTTGATAGGTTACTAAACGCTTACCTAACCATTGTGCAGCAAAGTCTTGCGCATCTTCAGCAGTGGTCACCAACTTAACACCACCTGCTTTACCACGTCCGCCTGCATGCACTTGAGTTTTTACCACCCAACGCTCACCACCAATATCGTGACAAGCTTGGGCCGCCGCTTCAGGTGTTTCCACAGCAAAGCCTAAAGATACCGGCAACCCGTAGTCAGCAAATAACTGTTTTGCTTGATATTCATGAAGATTCATACTGTCCTACCATTGAGTTCAGATTATGCGTGATATGCCGCTTACAAAATCTAACGGCTGTCTGGCTGTCTAGCAGCCTGCCAAGCACCAACCGAAGCTGGTCCCCTTGCTTGACCTGAAACGAATACCGCCCCTAAAAAGGGGCGGTAAGTCGATCAACGTTTTTTGCGGTTAGCGATATGAATCGCTTCTCCACTCACCGCCAATGCGGCTTCATGTAGCGCTTCCGATAGGGTTGGGTGTGAGAACACCATCAAGCCTAAATCTTCAGCACTGGAGCCGAATTCCATGGCAATTGCCCCCTGCTGCACTAACTCTGCAGCACTTGGGCCAATCACGTGCACACCCAGCACGCGATCAGTGTTTGCATCAGCAATGATTTTTACAAAACCGGCGGTGTCATTGGCTGCCATCGCACGACCACTGGCAGCAAATGGGAATACACCCACATTGACAGCAACGCCATCACTTTTCAGCTGCTGTTCAGTTTTACCAACGCTGGCAATTTCTGGATGCGTATAAATAACGCCAGGAATCAGATCGTAATTGACTTGGTTTTTCTTACCGGCAATACGCTCTGCAACCATGATGCCTTCTTCGGATGCTTTGTGCGCCAACATCGGCCCACGCACCACATCACCAATCGCATACACACCTGGTACGCTAGTGGCACAGATGTCATCAACGTAGATAAAGCCACGCTCATCCAAGTTCACACCGCTATCAACCGCTAGCAGGTTTGTGGTAACAGGACGACGACCAACAGAAACAATTAACTTATCGAAAGTCATTTGTTGTTCGCCTTTGGCGTCAGTGAAGCTTACGGTCACTTCGCCGTTTTTCACTTCAGAGCCAGTGACACGTGCACCTAAACGGATATCCAAACCTTGCTTAGTGAAGATTTTTAGGGCTTCTTTAGCCACTTGATCATCCATCGCCGGTAAGAATTTATCTTGCGCTTCGATCACAGTCACTTCAGCGCCTAAACGGCCCCAGACAGATCCCAACTCAAGACCAATCACACCTGCACCAATCACGCCAAGACGTTTTGGTACGGCTTGGAATTCCAGCGCACCTGTTGAATCAACGATAACATCTTGATCCACCGGAGCCGGTGGAATATCAATCGGCTGCGAACCAGCGGCAATAATAACGTTTTCAGCATCATATACAGTGACAGTACCATCGGCAGCAGTCACTTCAACTTGCTTATTCGCCAGCAGCTTACCGTGGCCTTCAATGCTAGTAACACCGTTGGCTTTGAATAAACCTGCGATACCTGCCGTCAGGTTTTTAACAATGGTGCCTTTACGGGCAATCATCGCTGGAACGTCCATGGTAACGTCTTTAACGCCAATACCATGGACAGCAAAACCCTCTTTCGCTTCATGGTATTTCCAGGCACTGTCCAGCAACGCTTTAGACGGGATGCAGCCTACGTTCAAGCAGGTACCGCCTAACGCCATTTTACCGTCTTTGTCTTGGTATTTTTCGATACAAGCGGTTTTCATACCCAGCTGCGCTGCTTTAATCGCTGCAACATAGCCACCAGGACCTGCACCGATGACGATTACATCAAATTTCTGACTCATGAGGTTTCCTCGTATAAGTGGCATCGCGCCACACTGCAGTCGCCTATTTCAACATAAGCGACTGCAGAATAATCAGATGTCCAACAACAAACGTGCTGGGTCTTCTAATAAGTTTTTCATGGTGACAAGGAAAGTCACTGCTTCTTTGCCATCAATTAAACGGTGGTCATAAGATAATGCTAAATACATCATCGGTAAAATCACTACTTGACCATCAACAGCCATTGGACGATCTTGGATTTTATGCATCCCCAAGATTGCCGTTTGTGGCGGGTTAACGATTGGCGTAGAGAGTAGAGAGCCGAACACACCACCATTGGAAATGGTAAAAGTACCGCCCGTCATTTCTTCTAAAGTCAGCTTGCCTTCTTTAGCTTTACGACCGAAGTTAGCAATCCCGCCTTCGATTTCGGCAAGGCTCATAAACTCAGCATTACGCAGTACAGGTACAACTAGACCACGATCACTGGATACTGCCACACCGATGTCTTGGTAGCCGTGGTAAACAATATCTTTACCGTCAATAGAAGCATTCACACCTGGTTGGCGTTTCAGTGCTTCAACCGCTGCCTTAACAAAGAACGACATAAAGCCTAGACGCACACCGTTGTGGGTCTTTTCAAACAAGTCTTTATACTTGTTACGCAAATCCATAATTGGCTTCATGTTAACTTCGTTGAACGTAGTCAACATTGCCATAGAGGATTGCGCCTCAACCAAACGCTCTGCCACTTTACTGCGCAAACGAGTCATAGGTACACGTTTTTCAACGCGATCACCAGCGGCAAACAATGGCGCGTCTGCAGCAGGTGCCGCAGCTTTTGCTGCAGCAGCTGGCTTATTGGCAGCCGCTGCAACAGCGTCTTCTTTAGTGACGCGGCCGTCTTTACCAGTACCCTGAATGGCGGCAGGGTTGAGTGCATTCTCTTCAGCAATTTTACGCGCAGCCGGTGACAAAATAGCATCACCTGTTGCTGGAGCGGCTGGTGCAGCAGCTGCAGCAGTAGCTGGCGCCGCCGCAGGAGCTGCAGGCGCTGCAGCAACAGCGTCGGTATCCAAAAGACCCAATACCTGTGCGCTTAATACTGTATCGCCTTCGTTAGCAATGATTTCAGTCAACACGCCATCGGCTTCAGCTAAAACTTCCATCACTACTTTGTCAGTTTCGATATCAACGATCAGTTCATCACGCTTAACTGCATCGCCAACTTGTTTGTGCCAGGTCGCCACGGTGCCATCAGCGACCGACTCGGGAAATGCTGGGGCTTTAATTTCGATAGCCATAATAATCTGTTCCTATAAATTCGGTTATTACATCAAAGCCGCACAGTTAGATTGTGCGGCTTTTTCGCTGATTTAAACGTTAAAAGCATCTTGCAACAGTTGCTCTTGTTGCTCGGCATGCATCGATGCATAACCACAAGCGGGAGATGCTGAAGCAACACGACCTGCATACTGCAAATCTAACGTTGGCTTGCAAGCACTTGCTACTCGGCGCATGTGGTGCTGACTGCAATACCAGGCACCTTGGTTCATTGGCTCTTCTTGACACCAAACGACACGTTCAAGGTTTTTGTACTTAGCAAGCTCTGCAGTTAAGTCATCCTCAGGGAATGGGTAGAGTTGCTCAATACGCACCAAGGCTGTTGTCTTGATACCATCATTACGACGTTTTTCTAGCAAGTCGTAATAGACCTTACCGCTACACATGATCACACGATCAACTTTATCCGCATCCAGTGCATCGATCTCACCGATGACGTTCTGGAATGTACCTTCTGCTAAGTCTTCTAAAGTTGAAATAGCCAACTTATGACGCAGCAAAGACTTCGGCGTTAAGGCGATTAACGGCTTGCGCAGTGGGCGAATCGCTTGACGACGCAGCATGTGATAAACCTGTGCAGGCGTAGTCGGCACACAAACTTGAACGTTATGTTCAGCACAGAGTTGCAAGTAGCGCTCTAAGCGTGCAGATGAGTGCTCAGGACCTTGCCCCTCGTAGCCGTGCGGCAGCAACATGGTTAAACCTGATAAGCGGCCCCACTTCGTTTCACCGCTGGTAATAAACTGGTCAATCACGACCTGTGCACCGTTGGCGAAGTCACCAAACTGCGCTTCCCAAATCACCAGCGCATTTGGCATGGTGCTGGCATAACCGTATTCAAATGCTAAAACCGCTTCCTCAGAAAGGAATGAGTCATACATATCGAAACGTGGCTGATCTTTATAGAGGTTTTGTAAACCGACATAAGTTTCACCATTTTTTTGGTTATGCAGAACCGCATGGCGATGCGAGAACGTACCACGACCAACATCCTGGCCGGTGAAACGAATCGGATAGCCTTCAAATAACAAAGTGGCATACGCAGCCGTTTCTGCGAAGCCCCAGTTAATTGGCAAAGCTCCTGCAGCCATCTTTTGACGGTCTTCTAAGATTTTTGCAACCTGACGCTGCACTACAAAACCGTCTGGCGTTTCTTGCATTTTAAGCGCAAGTTCTTGCAGAGTTTTTAAATCAAAGCGCGTATCAAAATTTGGCGTCCACTTATGACCTAGGTATGGACGCCAGTCGACAAACAACTCTTTGTTAGGCTCCTTAACTAAGCTTTGTACAACGTGCAAACCATTATCTAACGCCGTGCGATATTCATTCACAAGTTCTTGCACTTGCTCGCTTGTCAGTACGCCTTCTTTTACCAATGCATCGGCATACAGCTCGCGCGTCGTGCGTTGCTTGCTGATGATTTGATACATCAAAGGCTGCGTACCACTTGGCTCATCCGCTTCGTTGTGACCGCGGCGACGGTAGCAAACTAAATCAATGACCACGTCACGTTTAAATTGCATGCGATAGTCAACCGCAAGCTGGGTCACAAACAACACAGCCTCAGGGTCATCACCGTTGACATGCAAAATCGGCGCTTGAATCATTTTTGCAACGTCAGTTGCATATTCAGTTGAGCGCGTATCTTCAGGCTTGCTGGTAGTAAAGCCAACTTGGTTATTGATCACTACCCGGATGGTGCCGCCCGTTTTATAGCCACGGGTTTGCGACATCTGGAAAGTTTCCATTACCACACCTTGACCGGCAAACGCAGAATCACCGTGAATGGTAACTGGAACGACCTTATCACCCACCGGATCATTACGGCGGTCTTGACGCGCACGCACAGAACCCTCAACAACTGGAGAAACAATCTCAAGGTGCGATGGGTTAAAGCTTAGTGCCAAGTGGACTTCACCGCCTGGGGTCATTACGTTAGATGAGAAGCCTTGGTGATATTTAACATCGCCCGAGGTTAAACCCTCAACGCGCTTACCATCAAACTCATCAAATAAATCACGTGGATTTTTACCATAGGTATTGACCAGAACGTTAAGACGTCCACGGTGCGCCATACCTACAACAATTTCTTTAGCACCATAGGAGCCGGAGCGCTGAATAATCTCATCCATTAACGGAATAAGAGTTTCACCACCCTCAAGACCAAAACGTTTGGTACCTGGATACTTGGTGCCTAAATATTTTTCTAGACCTTCACCCGCCGTTAAACGCTCAAGAATATGCGTGCGCACTTCAGCTGAAAAGCTTGGACGGCTGCGGACACTTTCCAAACGCTGCTGGAACCAGCGACGCTGCTCTGAGTCAACGATGTGGGTAAACTCAGCACCGATGGTGCGACAATAAGTATCTTGTAAAGATTGTTGAATCTCGCGTAGCGTAGCCTCTTCTTTACCGATATTTAAGTCGCCAGTATGGAAGACGCTATCAAGATCTGCATCCGTCAAACCGTAGTGATGGACGGTTAGGTCAGGTTGCATTGGGCGCACCCACAAGCCGAGCGGATCAAGCTGTGACGCTTGATGGCCACGCATACGGTAGGCTTGAATGAGGCGCAGTACTTCAACTTGTTTTTTCTCGTGCTCAGTACTAACACTACCAGCAGACACTGGCTGAGCACGTCTTTGGTTTTTCGCCAATAAGACAAATTGATCACGAATAGTCGAGTGTGAGACGTCAGTACTTAAACCACCATCGGCAGGTAGTTTTTGGAAATAAGTACGCCACTCTTCCGATACTGAGTTCGGATCGTGCAGGTAGAGTTCATATAGCTCTTCCACATAGGCAGCATTTCCACCGGATAGGTGGGCGCTGCTCCACATGCGCTGCATTACGCTTTCTTGCATGCTAAGTCACCCTTGATAAGGGGGACGCTACCGGCATGGAAACTTAGCGGCTTTAAGTCATAAACAGCGACTTGGGTAAAGCCACTCAGATTCCCGCAGATAGTCCGGGCACCAGCCCAGATGCCCCTGCTGGTCGTCAATTGCGTTTTGAAAAAAAGCCTTGTAAGCAATTTTTCGTTTAAAGCCACTCACCTAAAGGTACTCAGATGAGTGGCTCAATGATTTACTGCAGATAAAACTGCGGTAAATTAAGTACCACTTTGTAGCAACATGCTGCGAATATGACCGATCGCCCGGGTAGGGTTGAGGCCTTTCGGGCACACGTTGACACAGTTCATAATATTGTGGCAACGGAACACGCTAAACGGATCATCAAGGCGCGCTAGACGCTCTTCTGTCTTGGTATCACGTGTATCTGCCAAGAATCGATAGGCTTGCAATAAAGCAGCAGGACCTAAGAACTTGTCAGGGTTCCACCAGAACGATGGGCAGCCAGTTGAGCAACATGCACACAAGATACACTCGTACAGACCATCTAATTTTTCACGATCAGCTGGTGACTGTAAGCGCTCTATACCCGGTGCAGGGGTATTATTTTGCAAATACGGCTGCACTTTCTCGTACTGCTTGTAGAAGATGCTCATATCAACCGCGAGGTCACGGATAATTGGTAAGCCCGGTAGCGGACGCAATACCAATTTGCCATTTTTAACCACACTCGACAGTGGCGTGATGCAAGCTAAGCCATTTTTTCCTGAGATGTTCATACCATCGGAACCGCACACGCCTTCACGGCACGAACGACGATAAGACATGCTTTGATCCTGCTCTTTAATCAGTGCAAGCACATCCAACACCATCATGTCTTTGCCATCAATCTCTACATTGAAGTCTTGCATGAAGGGTGCAGAGTTCACCTCTGGATTGTAACGGTAAACACTTACTTGCAATATTTTAGGCAACGTCATCGTGATAACCCTTAATATTTACGTTCTTGAGGTTTAAATTGCTCAGCTTCGGCTGGACTAAGCGCTGACGAAATCGTGAAATTCACTGCACGTTTGCCAACACGCTTTTCCCCAGGGAAGTACATGCTATGGCATAACCAGTTTTCGTCATCTCGACTTTCGTAGTCTTCACGCGCATGTGCACCACGCGACTCAGTACGAGCCTCGGCCGCAATTGCAGTCGCTTCAGCCACTTCAAACAAGTTTTGCAACTCAAGCGCTTCAATACGTGCAGTATTGAACGCATTGCTCTTATCTTGAATTTTTACATTTTCTACGCGCTCACGCATTTGCGCCAGCTCGGCAATACCTTTTTGCATGTATTCACCAGTACGGAATACACCAAAGTAGTTTTGCATGCAGTTCTGTAGCTCTTTACGCAATGGCGCAACATCTTCACCGCTAGTGCGCTCATTAAGTGCAGATAAACGCGCCATTGAGGCTTCGATATCAGACTCACTTGCAGCGCGTGTATCAACGCCTTCACGCAAGCTCTTCTCAAGGTGAAGACCAGCGGCACGACCGAAAACAACCAAGTCAAGTAATGAGTTACCACCTAGGCGGTTAGCACCGTGTACAGAAACAGAACTCACTTCACCAACAGCGAACAAGCCCTCAATGATCTTATCGACACCGTTTGCATCCTGTGCAATGGCTTGACCATGAATATTAGTGGCAATACCACCCATCATGTAGTGACAAGTCGGCACAACAGGAATTGGCGCAACCACCGGGTCAATGTGAGCAAAGGTAATTGACAGCTCACAAATACCAGGCAGACGGCTGTGTAGAACCTCTTCACCAAGATGATCGAGCTTAAGCAATACGTGATCGCCATTCGGACCACAGCCATTACCAGCAAGAATCTCTTTAACCATTGAGCGCGCAACAACGTCACGACCAGCAAGGTCTTTAGCATTCGGCGCATAACGCTCCATAAAACGCTCGCCATGCTTATTGATTAAGTAGCCACCTTCACCACGGCAACCTTCAGTTACCAAGGTACCCGCACCGGCAATACCCGTCGGGTGGAACTGCCACATTTCCATATCTTGCACTGGCACACCAGCACGCAATGCCATACCAACACCGTCACCGGTATTAATCAGTGCGTTAGTGGTTGAGGCATAAATACGGCCTGCACCACCGGTTGCTAAAACAACCGCTTTAGAACGGATATGAACAACTTCACCGGTTTCAATGCAAATTGCAACAACACCAACAATCGCGCCATCTTGGTTTTTAACCAAGTCAACTGCGTACCACTCATTTAAGAATGAAGTGCCGTGCTTTAAGTTGGCTTGATACAACGTGTGTAATAAGGCGTGACCTGTACGGTCAGCGGCAGCACAAGTACGAGCAGCTTGACCACCCTTACCGTAGTCTTTTGACTGCCCACCGAATGGACGCTGATAAATACGACCGGTCTCAGTACGTGAGAACGGTAAACCCATGTGCTCTAACTCGTATACGGCTTCGGGGCCAACTGAACACATGTATTCGATAGCGTCTTGGTCACCGATATAGTCGGAACCTTTGACGGTATCGTACATGTGCCAACGCCAATCATCATTCGGGTCATCTGATGCAATTGCACAGGTAATACCGCCTTGCGCAGAAACAGTGTGCGAACGCGTCGGGAACACTTTAGTCACTACGGCTGTTTTGTGTCCACCTTGCGCTAGCTGCAGAGATGCACGCATACCAGCGCCGCCACCACCAATAATAATTGCGTCATAAGAAATGGTACGAATACTGGCCATGGATCAATTTCCCCACAATATTTGTATGCCCCAAACGAACAGTATGAACATAATCATACCGCACAGCGCTTGGACTAAAAATCGTACACCTGTTGCCCAGCTACCCAGAGACATCGGCGTTAAGTAGTCTGTAGTGATGGTCCACAGGCCAATCCAAGCGTGAGCGCCCAGAGCAACCAGACTCATCAAACTAAAGATACGCATCCAGCTATTGGCAAACAGACCTTGCCACTGGGCATGACTCATGTCTGGATTGGCAATTGCATAACCCAAAAGAAATAAGGCGTAAGCTGCCAATACTACAGCGGAAACTCGCTGAGCCATCCAGTCAAACAGACCAGATCGAGAGAAGTTAGTTACGTTAGTTACCATATCCAGACTCCCATCAATACGATCAGCACGGCTGAAATAACAAAGACTAATTGCGCGCCTAACTTTCCGCCTTCCAGCGTTTCACCGATACCTAAGTCCATAATTAAATGGCGGATACCAGCTGTTAAGTGGTACATCAGTCCAGAGAGAAGACCCCACACAACAAATTTGGCCAGCGGACTGGTCAAGCACTCTTTGACCTCAGCAAACCCTTGCTCTGACGCAAGTGATTTATCGAGTCCATATAACAGCACAGCGATACCTAAAAACAGGATGACACCTGTAATTCTGTGCAAAATGGAAGAGATTGCAGTGAGTGGGAGTTTTATAGTCCTAAGATCTAGGTTTACAGGTCGTTGGCTATTCACGGCGTATTCACACTTAGAGAGCCCTAAACTGCAGGGCGAGTTGTCGGGAAGGCACTTATTAGAAGTACCCGTCACCATCGGAGTGACGACCGCCAGCATGAAGGCAAAAGCCACTGCCGGTCAGCTATCGAGTATAGTCTAAAAAACAGCATAATGACAACGCCAAAGCATTCGCCTAAATGCGCATTGCCAGCCTTTGACAAAAAGCGTAAATATCTGTACGTACTTTTGCCTTGAGATAATTTGACTGCAAAATAAACACCCGAACAGGTTATACTGGCGCGCTGTTCAAATTGACATTCGAGTTTATCTCACTATTATGTTGCGGGCCCTGCGTGGGGGGCCGTGATGATTCCAAGCATAACTAGGAGGCCACAATGGCTGACAAAAAAGCGCAGTTAATCATCGAGGGCTCAGCCCCCGTAGACCTGCCTGTCCTGACCGGTACTATTGGTCCTGATGTAATTGATGTACGCGATCTTATTTCTAGCGGTCATTTCACTTACGACCCCGGCTTTATGTCAACAGCAGCATGCGAATCTAAAATCACTTATATCGATGGTGATAAAGGGATTTTATTGCACCGCGGCTATCCAATTGAGCAATTAGCAGAAAAATCAGATTACCTAGAGACTTGCTACTTATTACTCAATGGCGAGTTACCGAATGCTGAGCAAAAGAAAAATTTTGTCGAAACCATCAGCAAGCACACCATGGTCAACGAACAACTGAAGTCTTTCTTAAATGGCTTCCGTCGTGACGCTCACCCAATGGCAGTAATGTGCGGGATAGTAGGCGCTCTATCAGCTTTTTATCACGACTCTTTGGACAACAACAATCCAAAGCATCGCGAAATCTCTGCACACCGCTTGATTGCCAAAATGCCAACCATCGCTGCTATGACGTACAAGTATTCAATCGGCCAGCCCATCATGTACCCTCGCAATGATCTCTGCTACTCAGAGAATTTCTTGCACATGATGTTCAACACACCAGCAGAAACTAAACGTTTCAGCCCTGCTCTAGTTAATGCAATGGATCGTATTTTCATCCTCCATGCTGACCATGAGCAAAATGCTTCTACCTCGACTGTACGCCTAGCGGGCTCCACTGGTGCCAACCCATTCGCATGTATCGCCTCTGGTATTGCAGCGCTTTGGGGTCCAGCACACGGTGGCGCTAACGAAGCTGTACTGACTATGCTTGATGAAATTGGTGATGCATCAAACATCGAGAAGTTTATTGCAAAAGCAAAAGACAAAAATGATCCATTCAAACTGATGGGCTTTGGTCACCGTGTTTACAAAAACTTTGACCCTCGCGCACAAGTGATGAAACAAACCTGTGATGAAGTACTGGCTGAATTAGGTATTAACGATCCTAAGCTTGATCTGGCGATGAAGCTGGAAGAATACGCCCTAAACGATCCATACTTCAAAGAGCGCAACCTCTATCCAAACGTTGATTTCTACTCAGGCATCATTCTGAAAGCGATCGGTATTCCAACCAGCATGTTTACTGTGATTTTTGCTATGTCACGTACTGTTGGCTGGATCTCACACTGGACTGAGATGCTGTCTAGCCCATACAAAATCAGTCGCCCACGTCAGCTGTATACCGGCTATGAGAAGCGCGACTACGCTCCACTAGACAAGCGTTAATCTTGCTCTAGTTACAAAAAAGGCTGCACAGTAATAAGCAGCCTTTTTTTATGTCCAAACCCTGCCGATCTGTTAACTCGCTTCTGCAGTGACATCCTCTAACCAACCAATCAACTTAATGGCCTCGGCTTGGCTATTGCCACAAATACTCACCTCAGCTTGAAAAACACCACAAAATGCAGGCCGCTCGGGTAAGCCAAATAACGTGCATAAGTTATCGTCACTTAAATTCAGACAACGTTCACCGGCTTTTTTACCCTGCGGCATATTCGGCATGGGTGTATGAATTGATGGTGCAATACAACACGCGCCGCAGCCCATTCGACATTCCATCAAAACCACTTCCAAGTACTGTGTAAGCTCAGGAAATACATGCCACCCCCTATTATTGTTTGCTCTTTAAACGAGCGATTAAGCTCGAGGTATCCCAGCGCCGCCCACCCATCGCTTCAACCTCGGCATAAAACTGATCAACCAAGGCCGTAACCGGCAGCGA
>RRZU012943411.1_pt1 | contig 16171 bp, 13 predicted proteins | sample 2165561 | NCBI WGS metagenome assembly RRZU01 (sample SAMN10456909, study PRJNA506462) | wastewater metagenome | isolation source: wastewater sludge | place: USA: Moscow, Idaho
GAAAGCTCGCGACGGCCTCATGTTCGCTCACGTTCATTGCACACGAAGCGCCACGGGGTCGCAGCTACAATGACGGGTTGAAGATGCTGCAATATGTGGGATGCGCGTGGCGCCCGAGGGCTGTAACTTTGTGTTATGGAGAAAACGACATCATCACCGGCCGAGCTCGCCAAGCGGGCCGCCGCCGTCATCGCGGAGCGCACGGGAGTGGAACGCCACGAGATCGCCCTCACTCTGGGTTCGGGCTGGGGCGGAGCTGCCGAGTTGATCGGAGAGCCCGTGGCCCAGATTCCCGCCGCCGAGGTTCCGGGTTTCTCGGCCTCCGGTGTTCAGGGGCATTCAGGGGTGCTGACGTCATTGCGACTGCGGTCCGGCCATCACGCTCTCGTGCTGGGAGCCCGCACCCACTTCTACGAGGGCAAGGGCGTGCGCGCCGTCGCCCACGGAATCCGCACCGCCGCCGCGGCCGGAGCCCGCGTGGCCGTCCTGACCAACGGTTGCGGCAGCACCGTGGCGCAGTGGGGGCCGGGCACGGCGGTCCTCATCCGCGATCACATCAACCTCACGGCGAAATCCCCCATCGAGGGCGCACACTTCGTCGATCTGACTGACGCCTACGCCCAGAACCTGCGCGATCTCGCTCACGAGATCGACCCGGGCCTGCCCGAGGGCGTCTACGCCCAGTTCACCGGCCCGCACTACGAGACTCCCGCGGAGGTGAAGATGGCGCGCCTGCTCGGCGCCGATCTCGTGGGAATGTCCACCGCGCTGGAGACCATCGCCGCCCGCGAAGCAGGTGTGGAGGTGCTGGGAATCTCGCTGGTGACCAATTACGCGGCCGGCTTTTCCCCCGGTCAACAGCTCAACCATGCCGAAGTGCTGGAGGCGGGCAGGCAGGCCGGCCCCCGCATTTCCAAGCTCCTGGCCCAGATCATCACGCGTATCGATGAGGAGAAGCAATGAGTTACAACGCCACCGAGGTCCGCGACTGGATCGCACACGATCCCTCCGAAGCGGACAGAATCGAGCTGAGCAATCTGCTGGAGCAGGCCGAATCCGGTGATGCGGCCGCCATTGCCGAGCTCGAGGACCGCTTCTCCGGGCCACTTCAGTTCGGCACCGCAGGGCTGCGAGGGGCGATGGCCGCCGGGCCCTTCCGCATGAACCGGGCCGTTGTGCGCCGGGCGGCCGCCGGACTGGTCGCCTACCTCAGGGAGAGGGTGGCTGAGGACGCCCTGCTGGTCGTCGGCAACGACGCCCGCCACCACTCGCGCGAGTTCGCCGAGGACACCGCCGCCATCGCCGCGGCCGCAGGCATCCGCGCGCTCATCATGCCGCGCGAACTGCCCACTCCGCTGCTGGCATTCGCAGTGCGGCATCTGGGCGCGGATGCCGGCGTGATGGTCACGGCTTCGCACAACCCGGCGCGGGACAACGGATACAAGGTCTATCTGGGCGGGCGCTGCGCGGAAGAGGACGGCCAGGGCGTCCAACTCATCCCTCCGGCCGATGGGGAGATCGCGGCGCTCATCGCGCTCGCGCCTCCCGCGAATGAGATTCCGCTGGCGGACGGCTACGAGACAATCGGCGAAGAAGTGATCGACGACTACGTCAATCAAACGGTGGAGCTCATTCCCCCGAGCCACTCGCGTGACATCAAGATCGTCTACACCGCCATGCACGGCGTCGGCACGCCCATCATGCGGCGCATCCTCGACGGCGCGGGCTTCACCAACGTGGTGGAGGTTCCCGAGCAGTGCACTCCCGACCCGGAGTTTCCCACGGTTCCCTTCCCCAATCCGGAGGAACTCGGCGCCCTGGATCTTGCGAAGGCCCTCGCGGCGAAGATCAACGCAGACATTGTCATTGCCTCGGATCCGGATGCGGACCGCTGCTCGGCGGCAGTTCCGGACGGCGACACCTGGCGTCAGCTCTCCGGCGACGAGATCGGCTCACTTCTGGGCGAACAGGTGGCGCAGGGGGCGGCGCTTCTGGGAGGATCTCCCACTCTGGCTTCCTCCATCGTCTCCTCCCGCCTGCTGGAGCAGATCGCGGGAGCTCATGGCCTCAATTACGAGTCCACGCTGACCGGCTTCAAGTGGATCGCACGCACCCCCAACCTCATCTTCGGATACGAGGAGGCCATCGGCTTCTGTGTGAATCCCCGGGCGGTGCGAGACAAGGACGGACTCTCGGCGGGTCTGCTCCTCGCCTTCCTCGCGGCCAAGCTGCGCGATGCCGGCTCGAATCCGCTGGCGGAACTCGATCGGCTCTACGTGCGCCACGGCGTCTACCTCTCCGGCCCGGTCACCGTGCGCGTGGACGATCTCTCCATCATTCCCGCCACGATGATCAAGGTTCGCCAAGAGCCTCCCACCGAGCTGGCCGGGGCGAAGGTTTCACGCGTATGGGACCTGAGCGAGGGTTCGGACGAACTTCCCGCCACGGACGGCATCGCTTGGTTCACCGATCAGGACGATCGCGTGATCATCCGCCCCTCCGGCACCGAGCCGAAGGTCAAGTGCTACCTCGAGGTCTACTCCCCGGTGGTGGCTCCCGATGCCCTGGCAGGTGCCAAGGAGATCGCAGCGAAGCGCTTGGAGCGTTTCAAGGCGGACGTCGCCGCCGCGCTGCGGCTGAACTGAGAAGGACATGTGGTGGGGCCCGGCAATCCGCCGGGCCCCACCACTGACATCCCGCATGATTTGCGAAATGTGCGAGTATCAGTCTCCAAGCGAGTCCAGAACCGCCTGAGTCGAGGACAGCCCCAAGCGGGTGGCGCCCGCATCGAGAAGTTCGGTGGCGAACTTGCCGTCGCGGATTCCGCCGGAGGCCTTGACCTCCAGATCGTCTCCCACGGTTCTCTTCATGAGCTCAACGGCGTGCACTGAGGCGCCGCCGGAGGGATGGAAGCCCGTCGAGGTCTTGACGAAGTCGGCCTGCGCGGCCTTGGCGGCCTCGCACACGCCCACGATCTGTTCGTCGGTGAGCGCCGCGGACTCGATGATGACCTTGAGGACTCCGTAGGGCATAGCCTCACGAACCGTGCGGATGTCCTCTTCGACGGCCGCAAAGTTGTTCTGGACGGCATCGGACACGTTGATGACCATGTCCACCTCGTCGGCGCCCTGAGCCACCGCGCGCGATGCCTCCGCCGCCTTGATGGCGCTCTGGTGGGCACCGGACGGGAAGCCTGTCACCACCGCAACCTTGACGTCCCCGAGGTCGATGTCCGCCGGCAGGGGCAGCTTGTTCGGCGAGACGCAAATGGAATACGTCCCGATCCTCTTCGCATCCTCCACGAGTGCCCGGAGGTCTGCGTCGGTGGCTTCGGGCTTGAGCAGCGTGTGGTCCACCATTCGGGCCACCTGGTCACTTGTGTATGCCATGAGGATTCCTTCTCTCAGTGAAGTGTACGACTGTCATTCTACGGGCCGGATTGCGGCATCGGCCGGGCAGGCCCGGGGGCGCACTTATGGTGCACGTTTCCCACCGTGTCCCGGCCGTTGCCCGTGCCCAGTTCAGCGCGGTTCGGCAAGGGCCGGCGCATGGAATTGGCGCTCCCGATTTCTTCGAGGGCATCACAGCGGTCACCGCGCCGCATGCGGCATCGACAACGCTGTGATGCCCACTTGGGCCAGCGAACGCCCACACCGCCGATCTGCTACCTCGCGATTCGTTCCAGAACCACGGAGTCCCGAAGCGGCGGCACCTCGTGCGAAATGGTGAGTGTTCCCTCCAGCGATTCCAACGCCCGTGGGAAACGTTCCGGCGTATCGGTGTGCAGCGTGAGCAGTTTCTGCCCCTTGACCACCTGGTCTCCGGGGCGTGCAAAGATTTCGATGCCAGCGCCGGCCTGCACCGGATCCTCCTTGCGAGCACGCCCGGAGCCGAGCCGCCACGAGGCGGTGCCCACCTTGAGGGCGTCCAGATCCGAAAGTATTCCGTCCGCTTCGGCCACGACATCGTGCTGATGCACGGCCACCGGCAACGGCGCGTCCGGATCTCCGCCCTGCTCACCAATCATCTCGCGCCACTTGTCCATGGCGCGCCCATCCTTGAGAGCCGCCTCCACGTCCGCATCCGGATGTCCCGCGGCATCCAGCATCTCGCGAGCCAGAGCGATCGTCAGTTCGACGACGTCCTCAGGCCCACCGCCTGCGAGAACCTCCACGGATTCACGCACTTCGAGGGCATTGCCCACGGTCAGACCGAGCGGGACGGACATGTCCGTGAGGAGCGCGATGGTGTTCACACCGGCGTCGTGGCCCAGATCAACCATGGTGTTGGCGAGCACCCGGGCATCGCCCACGTTCTTCATGAACGCTCCGGAGCCGACCTTGACGTCCAGCACCAGCGCATTCGTGCCCTCGGCGATCTTCTTGGACATGATGGAGGTGGCGATCAGCGGGATGCAGTCCACGGTGGCGGTGATGTCACGCAACGCGTAGAGCTTCTTGTCCGCCGGCGCCAGGCCCGTGCCTGCGGCGCAGATGATCGCCCCGGAGCCGGTGCCCAACTGGCGGTAGATTTGCTCGTTGGAGATGTTGGCCCGCCACCCCGCGATGGACTCCAGCTTGTCGAGGGTTCCTCCGGTGTGGCCGAGCCCGCGCCCGGACAGCTGCGGCACGGCGACATCGAACACGGCAACGAGCGGCGCCAGCGGAAGCGTGATCTTGTCACCCACCCCGCCCGTCGAATGCTTGTCCGCCGTGGGGCGCGGCAGCGATTGGAAGTCCATCCGCTCCCCCGAATTGATCATCGCCCCGGCCCAGCGGGCGATCTCGTGGCGATTCATCCCATTGAGGAAGATCGCCATGGCCAGGGCGGACATCTGCTCCTCGGCCACGGCACCGCGGGTGTAGGCATCGATGACCCAGTCGATCTGCGCATCGCTGAGAACCTGCTTGTCTCGCTTGGTCCGGATGACGTCCACTGCGTCAAAAGGTTCAGTCACGGTTCGTCTCCTTGTAGGTTGCGGTTGATACGGCGGTCAGGTCCTCCGGTCCGAACCCCTGGGGCAGGACCTCACTCATCGGCGTGATCCCGGCGGGCATCGCCACCAGGGCCTGATCTCCTCCGTGTTCAAAGATCAGTTGGCGGCAACGCCCACACGGCACCACAGGATCCTCGTTGCCGTTGACGGCGACGACGGCGAGCAGGCGCTTCCCGCCGTGCTTGATGAAGTCGCTGATCATGCCACATTCGGCGCACAACCCGATCCCGTAGCTGGAATTCTCCACATTGCAGCCCGAGTAGATGGTGCCGTCCTGGGCCAGGCCCGCCGCGCCCACCGGAAAGCCCGAATACGGCACATAGGCGTGCGCCATCGCCTCGACGGCGCGATCGTGCAGCTGCGCCCAGAGTTCGGAAGTGATCTTCATGTTTGCTCCCATGTGGTGTTGGCAATGGCGGGCCACCCGGGGGTGGCCCGCCATTGGGTGGCTCCCACTCGCCAACGCCCTATGCCTTGACGTAGGGAACGTTCTCCGAGGCCGGCGGCCGCGAACGGCCGACGAATCCGGCCACGGCGAAGATCGTGACGAGGTAGGGAATCATGTTGATGAGGTTGGACGGGGCGCCCATGTTCAGGCTGGGCATCAGGATCGCGAGAGCCTTGGCGAAGCCGAACATGACCGCGGCGCCCAGGGCGCCGAGCGGATGCCACTTGCCCAGAATCATGGCCGCCAGTGCAATGAAGCCGTTGCCTGCCGAAATGTTGTTGTTGAAGCTGTGCCCGATCGATGCGCCGATCGTGAAGTAGGCGCCACCCAGGCCGGCGAGAGCACCGGACAGCAGTGTGCTGGAGAATCGGATGCGCCGCACGTTGATGCCCACGGTGTCCGCCGCGTGCGGGTGCTCGCCACAGGCCCGCAGCCGCAGGCCCCAGCGGGATCGGAACAGGTAGATGGTCAGGATGATGATCACCGCGTACATGAAGTACGTGAGGACTGTCTGGTTGAACAGCACCGGCCCGATGATCGGGATGTCTCCCAGCAGCGGGATCTTCAGGTTCGTCAGGTGAAGGCTCGAGGAGTTGAGCTTCGGGTTCTCCGAGAGAATCGTGGAGAAGAAGAACGTGGTCAGGCCCAGGGCGAACGTGTTGAGCACGACGCCCACGATGATGTGGTCAACGTTGTATCGCACCGCGAAGAGTGCCAGAAGTGCGCCCAGCAGGGCTCCGGCGAAGGGCGCCGCGAGGAGGCCGAACCACACGGATCCGGAAGCCGAGGCCACCACCACTCCCGCGAAGGCACCCGTGAGCAGCTGCCCCTCGATGGCGATGTTGACCACGCCCGAGCGCTCCGCGACCACGCCGGAGAGCGAGCCGAAGATCAGCGGGGTGGACAACGCCAACGCGGCGGCCAGCGTGGCCGTCAGGGTGATGCTCCCGGTGGATCCACCACCCTGCCACGTCAGCAGGGCGGCGACCACGCTCGCCGTCGCCATGACGGCCGAGATGACCCCGACCGGCTTGCGGGCCAGGGCGCGGTATATGGACCAGACGGAGACTGCGGCCATGACTGCGGTGAGAATCCAACACAGCATGGTGGCGTCCACGGACCAATTCGGAATCTGGAAACGGTCGGCGCGGCTCAACGTGAACTTGTAGATCGCGAGGCCATCGGCTCTCAGAGCCGTGAAGAGGGTGACCAGCGTGCCGATGACGTATGTGATCGGCAGTTTCCAGCTGATCTTGGCTACGATGTCGCTGGTGTTGGCGGGGGCAACCTCGGTTGCAACCGGGACGCTCATGCTGCCACCTCCTTGTTGGCCTGAAGCGTGATGTAGTCACGAATTGTGGTGTTCGCGGGCTTGGGCAGCCGGAAGATCCAGCGCACGAACGGCGGAGCGGCGATCAGGAGCACGATGACGGACTGCAGCACCAGAACCATGTCGATCGGGACGTCGGCCTGCGCCTGCATGATGCGGCCACCGGCCTTGAAACCTCCGAAGAGCAGACCCGCGAAGAACGTGCCCATGGGGCGGTTGCGGCCCAGCAGTGCCACGGTGATGGCATCGAATCCGATGGATCCCGCGACGTCGCCCGTCAGATACTTCATGGTGCTGGTGATCTGAACTCCGCCCGCCAGGCCCATGAGGCCGCCGGACAGTGCCATGGTCATCGCGGTGACGAAGGCGATGGACATTCCCGCGGTGCGCGCCGCATTGGGGTTGGCACCCACGGCTCGCAGCTCGAAGCCCCAGGTGGAACGTTCGAGGAACCACCAGACGAACACCGCGACCAGAATCGCGACGATGAACCCGACATCGAGTTGGAAGGGTGGCGGGAGCAACGCCGGCATCTGGGCGCTCTTGGCGATGATCTCGGACTGCGGGTTGGAGGAGCCGGGGCGCTGGAAGGTGCTCTGCGTCAGCAGGTAGTTGAGCCCCAGCGCTGCCACGGAGTTGAGCATGATGGTCAGGATGACCTCATTGGCTCCCGTCTTGGCCTTGAGAATTCCCACGATCCACCCATAGAATCCTCCGGCGAACATCGCGCCGACGAGGCAGGCGAACAGGTGCAGACCAACCGGAAGATCGAAGGCGAAGCCGATGTAGGCGGCGGCGATGGCGCCGCAAATGAGCTGGCCCTGACCGCCGATGTTGAACAGACCGGCCCGGAATCCCAGCGCCAGGCCGAGTCCGCCGATGATCAGTGGGGCTCCGGCATAGATGCTGGTTGTCAGCGGCTTGAGCATCCCCGCGAGGTTGTTGGCGTTGTAGTTGAAGACGGCGCCTCGGAACATCGCGAGGTAGGCCTCCGCGATGCTCGCACCCGAGATGGCGATGAGGATTGCTCCCACCATCAGGGAAACAACGAATGCCAGAACGTAGACCAGCCAGCTTGACCGCAAGCCCACGAACACGGCCGCCTTCATCCACTGGCCGAAGCTGGCTGTGGATGGAGCTGCCTGCTTTTTCTCACTCATTGGGCCACCTCCTCCTCAGATTCACTCGCAATTGCTTCCTCGTAGGGAACTCCCGCCATCATCAGGCCGAGCACCGATCGGGAGGTGTCCGAGGGAACCAGTCCGACGATCCCACCGCGGTACATCACGGCGATGCGATCGGCCAGACCCACGACCTCGTCCAGTTCCGAGGACACCACCAGTACCGGCACACCGGAGTCCCGGGCCTCCACGATGCGCTGGTGAATGAACTCGATCGAGCCCACGTCCACGCCACGAGTGGGTTGATTGGCCATGAACAGGCTCAGCTTGCGTGAGAGCTCGCGGGCCACGACCACTTTCTGCTGATTTCCGCCGGAGAGCGTGGAGATCGGATCGGTCACGCGGGTGAGCCTGATATCGAACTCCGCGGTTCTCTCCTGCGCATTCTCCAACACCACCTTGGGGCTCATGAGGGGCCCCTTGGCGAAGGGAACATCCCGGTATTGGTCCAGAACGAGATTCTCCGCCACGGAGAAGCTGGCGATCATGCCGTCCGAGGAGCGATCCTCGGGAACGAACCCGATCCCGGTCTCCAGGTGTTGGCGAACGTTGAGCTTGCCCAGTTCCTTGCCCTCCAACGTGACCGAGCCCTCGTTGGGGGTCTCCAGTCCGAGGATGACATCGGCCAACTCCGACTGGCCGTTGCCCTGCACACCGGCGACGGCGACGATCTCACCCTTGCGAACATCGAGGCTCACGTGGTCGAGCACGACGTTCCCGTTCGGGTCGAGCATGGAGACGCCGTCCAGTGAGAGTCCAACGGCGCCCGGATCGAACGAATCCTTCTTGACCCGAAGCAACACGGGGCGTCCCACCATCATGGTGGCGAGCTCCGCCTCGGTGGACTCCGGAGAGGCCTCTCCCACGACCTTGCCGCGCCGAATGACCGTGATGTTGTCCGCGACCGCTCGAACCTCGCGGAGCTTGTGGGTGATGAAGATGATCGAGGTGCCCTCCGCAGCCAACTGCTTCATGATGGCCATGAGCTCGTCGGTTTCCTGAGGGGTCAGCACCGCCGTGGGTTCGTCGAGAACCAGAATCGAGGCATCGCGTGAGAGTGCCTTGACGATCTCGACCCGCTGTTGGGCACCCACCGGTAGGTCCTCGATCAAGGCGTCCGGATCGATGTCGAATCCGAAACGGGAGGAAACCTCCTTGACCAGTTCGCGAGCCTTCTTGATGTCGATGATTCCGCCGGCCTTCGTCGGCTCGTATCCCAGCGCCACCGATTCGGCCACGGTGAAGACGGGAACGAGCATGAAGTGCTGGTGCACCATGCCAATTCCGGCGGCGACGGCGTCGCCCGCAGTCGAGAACGTCACCTGCTTTCCGTCAATCAGGATCTCGCCTTCGTCGGCATCGTAGATGCCGTACAGGACATTCATGAGAGTTGACTTGCCAGCGCCATTCTCGCCGAGCAGAGCGTGGATCTCTCCGGGCTCGACGACGAGGTCTATGTGGTCATTGGCGACAAGGGGGCCAAACCGTTTGGTGATCCCCCGAAGCTCCAGTTGCACTGTAGCCTTCCTTTCGCTACCCGCCGCCACATGGGTCCAAGACCCCGTGACGTACGGCTCTGAACTGGCCCAATAGCCTCGCGTGGGTTTGGTATGCCGCCCATCCTGACGGCGGGCAATGCATCCGCACGCACGCTCGTTGGGCTACCCGGCCACAGTACAGTGGCATTGTTACGGCCATGTACCAGATGCGGAGGGGCCCGTCCGAGCTCGCCGAGCGCGAGTGGCCGGGCCCCTCCCTCTGATCAGTCAGAGTTCACGACTCCTAGTTGGAGCTCGGAGACTCGACGACGATCTTGCCGTCAATGATGTCCTGCTTGAGCTGTTCAAGCTGGTCGGTCAGGCCGTCAGGAAGCTGATCCTCGAGATCATGGAACGGGGCGAGCGAGACGCCACCATTCTCCAACGTGCCGACGTAGGGTTCGGCCGTCCACTTCTCCTCGGAGCCGATCTTGATGGAGTCGAAGACGGAAGCGCCGATCTCCTTCATGACGGAGGTGAGGATGATGTCGCCATACTCGGTGGATTCGAACCAGTCGGAATCCACTCCGATGATGTAGGTGTCGCCTGCCGACTTCGCGGCCGCAGCGGCGCCAAGGCCCACGGGGCCGGCAACCGGCATGATGACGTCGGCGCCCTGCTGGATGAACTGCTGGGCCACCTGGGTACCGAGGGTCTGATCATCAAAGCTGTTGGTGAACTGGCCGGACTGCTTGTCCTTGTCCCAGCCGAGAACCTTCACGCTGGCGTTGTTGTCCTCGTTGTACTTGGCCACGCCATCAACGAAGCCGTCCATGAAGATCGTCACGGACGGGATCTGGATGCCTCCGAAGGTGGCAACGGTGCCCGTCTTGGAGTAAGCGGCGGCGGAGTAGCCGGCCAAGAAGGCGGCCTCCTGCGTGTTGAACACCAGTGCGCGGGTGTTCTCACCGGCGTAGTCCTCCGAGAAGGTGGAATCGACGAGCGCGAAGTCGACATCCGGGTTTGCGGTGGCGGCCGCGCCGATGGCGTCCGCAAGGTTGAAGCCAACGCCGATCACGACATTGCAGCCGGAATCGACCATGGACTGGACATTGGGCTCGAAATCGGTGGAATCCTTGGACTCGGCATCGTTCTCCTGAACACCGAGCTCCGTGACGGCCTGCTGGAGGCCATCCATGGCGGACTCGTTGAAGGACTTGTCGTCCCAGCCGCCTGCATCGGATACCAGGCAGGCAGTGTAGTCAATCTGTTCGGCAGCCCCATCGCCTCCGGTGGAATCGCCGTCCCCGCCACAAGCGCCGAGTGCCAGCGCCGCTACGCCGAGGATCGCGGCAAACTTGGTGTTCTTCACGCGTATCTCCTGAGTGTCTATGCCTGAAAACGCCGATTGTTCGACGTCGGACACAACACAGTCTACGTGCCCGAGGCAACATTATTAAGCCATAAGCCAATCTTCGATGGGAGCAAAAACGATGGCCACCATATCCACGGATCGGTGACCGCCGTTCGGCCCGCGACGTCCACTCATCGTAGCCGTTCCAGACCACTTTCCCTCAGGGCGTCAACGGCCATCTTCACCTGCTGTGACGCCGGCGTCTGCGTGACCAAAATGACATCCTCCATCTCCACCACAACGGCCTGCGGAACGCCCACCACTACAACAGGCTTCGAGTGGGTGAAAATGAGACTCTCGGGAGCATCGATTGCGAGGGTTTGCTGGGCCGATCCGCCGGGAGAAACCTGACCGGAAAGCTGGCTCCGATCGATCACTTCCGCCAGCGAAGCGTAATCGCCCACGTCCGACCACCCCATCTCCACAGGCACCACCGTGACCCCCTGCTCGGCGGCGAGCGGCTCCGCGATGGCTCGGTCGATCACGGCGCTCGGCAGGGGCTCCCAGAACTCGCGGATCGCGGCGTCGCGCGCCGCCGGATCGTCCCAGGCGCGCGCCAGGCGCCGCAGTGGTTCGGCGAGCTCCGGATGGAAACGCTTCAGGGCCCCCAGCAGCACGGAGGTCCTGGCGACGAACATTCCGGCGTTCCAGAAGTATTCGCCGGTGGCCACGTACTCGGCTGCGGTCGCGGCGTCGGGCTTCTCCACGAAGGCCTCGACCGCGCGGGCCGCTCGCCCCTGGCCGGCATCCTCCCCCACGGCCCCGGCTGCGGTATCCTCCCCTGCCGCATCGGATCCGGCACCCGCGCGAATGTATCCGTACGCCGTGGACGGACCCTCAGGCGTGATTCCAATGGTCACCACGTAGCCCTCGCGCGCGCTCTCGATGGCGCTGCGCACGGCGGCACGGAAGGCCTCCTCGTCCCGGATCAGGTGGTCGGCGGCAAAGGACCCGACGACGACGTCGCCATACTTCTCCTGGATGATTGCCGCGGCAAGGCCGATGGCGCCCATCGTTCCACGCATGGACGGTTCGGTGACGACGTCGGCGCCCGGAACCTGTTCCCGGACGGCCCCTTCGTGATCGGCACCTGTCACGATGAGTGTCTGGGCCGCCAGCGGTGCGAGGCGCTCCACGGTGGACTGCAGCAGGCTGCGGCCGGAGCCGGTGAGATCTATGAGGAACTTCGGAGCCCCTTGCCGTGACAGGGGCCACAATCGCGAGCCCGCTCCGCCTGCCGGAACAATTGCATGAAGGTCCATTTCTCTCCCATCCGGCGGCCACCTTTCTGCCATCCGGCAGGCAGCAGCAGCCACGGCGTATGCGTCAGGTTCCATTATCGCCGTTTCTTGGAGCGATTGACTCCCGAACCCTCACTCCGGGCCGCGGCGGCCACCATCTTGCGCGCACCTTCGCGGTACTTGGCGCGCGCCCTCCTCGCCTTGCGATCGGCCTTCGCAGCGCGCCGCTCCAGGCGCCGGGCCTTCCAGTGCGAGAGATTGCCCAGCAGGCCACCCCAGCGGGGAAGGTCCTCACTCTGCTCGGCCGGGGCCTCGTCCGGCTCCGGAGTCACGTTGCCGGTGATCGGGTTGTGCGGCCAGTCCAAGGTATGGGGCGCCGAGAGCGTGATGTAGTTCGGAGTCTCCTTGTAGTGGACCTTCTCGGGCGATTCGATCTTGACGGGACGTGGTGGGTTGGCCATGAAGGAGCAGGCCATGAGCAGGATGCGGGCCCCGAGATTGAGCCACAACAGCAGGGTCGCGATCGCGGCAACCGACGCCAACAGGGCATTGTTGGATACGGAGCCCACTGCGGACGTGCCCAGTATGCGAATGGCGGACGTGCCAATGCCCGCAATGAGGCATCCGAGCCAGAGATCCCGCCGCACCACACGCACCCCGGCCATGACGCGAACAAGGAACGCGATCACCAGCATGTCCACACCCAGTGACACGGCAAAGGTCAGGAGCCGCAGAAAGAGTCCGCCGAAGGTTCCCTCGATGCTCAGGGTCCGCAGGATCTGATGCCCGAGCACCCCCGCGCCGGCCGTGAGGAGCGAGGATGCGAGAACCCCGATCGCCAGCACCACGAACCCTCCAAAGCTTCGCAGGTAAACGATGATCGTGTTCTCCTGCACCACGGAGATTCCGAACATCGCGCGAATCGCGGTGGCGATGGCTCCCATGGGCGAGATCGCCGTCCACAGCAACACGCCGAAGGCGATGATCGAGGTCAGGTTGATCGCCGAGTCGAGGACCAACGAATCGGGTTTGATCATCCCCCCGCCGTTGCCCGTGTCGACGATTCCGGGCAACGTCGCGTCCACACCCTCAAGGACGTCCTGACGCAGCTTCTCATTCGACCCGAGCACGGCCATGAACACCGTCCAGGCGATGGTCAACGCGGCAGCAACACAAAACAGGCCCGAGTAGGCAATGCCTCCCGAGAGCAGACCTCCGCGCGCCGCACCATAGCGGGTGAGTCCGCGCATCCCGCGCAGTTCCTGCACCCGTTCGGCCAGATTCTTCACGTTCTCCACGGCGGGTTTGACTTTGCCAACGGCGATCTTGGCCGCGCCCTGCTCGAACGATTGCGCGGCCGATTCCTCCGTGTGCTCGGGGCGATCCGCCCCTTGTGAGGACTTCTGCTCCGGCCCGAATTGATTGGGCATTCGGACAGCTCCTTCCCACCACTGAGGTAGCGATCTGGCTCACACTGACGTGCCGAGTCTGCCACATGTGGCGCCATCGCACGAATCTGCGGCGCCCGCGCCCGATGGAGTGGGCCCGGCCGCGTCAGGGAAGGGCGTAGGTCACCGTCAAGGGCGCGTGATCCGACCAGCGGGCATCGTAGGTGGCGGCACGATCGATGAGGAGATCCCCGGCACGCTCGGCAAGTTCCGGGTTCACCATGTGGTAGTCGATGCGCCAGCCGACATTGTTCTCGAAGGCACGCCCGCGCTGCGACCACCACGTGTACGGCCCCTGCTCCTCGCCCGTGAGCTTGCGCTGGACATCAACGTAGCCGAGATCGCCGAACCAGCGGTCGAGGTAGGCGATTTCGGGATCGAGCACGCCCGAGGTCTTGTTGTGATTGGGCTTCCAGTTGGTGATGTCCAGCGCAGTGTGGACGATGTTGAAGTCACCGGCCACAAGAACGTGGTGGCTGGCATCCTTGAGCTCCTGCAGGCGGCGCGTCACCAGTTCCAGGTGGGCGTACTTGGCAGCCATCTTCTCCTCGCTCCTGGCGTCACCCGAGTGCAGGTAGGCCGAGACCACGGTGAGGTTCTGCCCGGGAAGGTCCACCTCGAGCCAGCGCCCGGTGTCCACCGGGACCTGTTCACACGGTGCACCATCGAGCATTCCGGCGACGCCGTCGCGCACCTCACCGACTTCGATCCCGTTGCGCACCGCCACTGCCACACCGGCACGGCCCTTGATGTCGCAGGCGCGGGTGAAGACCCGGTACCCGGATCCGATGAGATCCGGCACCAGATCCTCGGGAGCGCGCACCTCCTGCAGCAGAAGCACGTCGGGGGCACTGGCGGCCAGCCATTCCTGCATGCCCTTGCGGACTGCAGCCCTGATTCCATTGACGTTGCAGGTGGTGATTCTCATGGAGAGTGTCCTTCCTCGCAGGAGGTGAATGTGAACGCTGCCCGGGCGCTCCTGTCAGAGCGTGGCCTGCCGCGTGGCGGTTGCCACCACATTGGCCAGCAGCATGGCACGCGTCATCGGCCCCACTCCCCCGGGGTTGGGGGAAAGCCAGCCAGCGACGTCCGTGACCGATGGGTCGACGTCGCCCGCAATGCGGTGACGTCCGGCAGCCTCGTCCCAGACGCGGGAGACGCCCACATCGAGAACAACGGCACCCGGCTTCACCCAGTCCGCCTTGACCATGTGGGTAACTCCCGTGGCGGCAATGACCACGTCCGCCCGGCGCACCTTTTCCGCAACATCATGCGTTCCGGTGTGGCACAGGGTGACGGTGGCATTGATGGCCCGGCGCGTCAACAACAGACCGATGGACCGGCCCACCGTCACGCCGCGGCCCAGCACGCAGATGTCCTTGCCCGCCAGGTCGATTCCGTGGCGCTCCACCAGCTCGATGATGCCTGCGGGGGTGCACGGCAGCGGGGAGGTGATCTCCTCGTTGACCCGCAGCACCAGGCGCCCCAGATTCGTGGGGTGCAGGCCGTCGGCGTCCTTCTCCGGATCAATGAGTTCCAGCAGATCGTTGACGGGCATGCCCTTGGGCAGCGGCAGCTGCACGATGTAACCCGTACAGGCGGGATCGGCGTTGAGGCGTTCGATGGCCTTCCGAACCTCCTCCTCGCTCGCATCGGCGGGAAGATCCTCGCGGATGGAGGCGATTCCCACCTCCGCACAGTCCCGATGCTTTCCGGCCACGTAGGAGAGTGATCCCGGATCCGCGCCCACGAGAACCGTACCCAGGCCGGGAACGATTCCCCTCTCGGCCAGCTCCGCGACCTGGGCGGTCAACTCCGCCTTGATCGCTGAAGCCGTGGCCTTTCCATCGAGGATGCGAGCACTCATCAGGCGGCGCCCGTCTGGTTGAGGCCCTCGTACATGGGGAAGGCGTCCGTGAGTTTCTTGACACGAGCGCGCAGGGCGCCCACATCGGTGGCCGGGCCTGCCGCGAGTGCGTTGGCGATGATCTCGGCGACCTCGGTGAACTCCTCGGCGCCGAATCCGCGAGTCGCGAGCGCCGGGGTGCCAATGCGCAGGCCGGAGGTGACGCGGGCCGGGCGCGGATCCCATGGAACGGCATTGCGGTTCACGGTGATGCCCACACTGTGGAGCAGGTCCTCCGCCTCCTGACCGTCCATCGGCGAATTGCGCAGGTCAACGAGCACCAGATGCACCTCGGTGCCACCGGTGACCAGCGAAATGCCCGCTTCCTTCACGTCGTGGGCGGAGAGGCGCTCGGCAAGGATCTGGGCGCCCTCGATGGTGCGGCGCTGGCGGTCCCTGAACCCCTCGCCCGCGGCAATCTTGAGCGCAACCGCCTTGCCCGCGATCACGTGCATGAGCGGGCCGCCCTGCTGACCCGGGAAGACCGCGGTGTTGATCTTCTTCGCGATGTCGGCGTCGTTCGTGAGGATGAAGCCCGAACGCGGACCGCCGATCGTCTTGTGCACGGTCGAGGACACCACGTCGGCGTAGGGAACGGGCGACGGGTGCAGGCCCGCAGCGACGAGCCCGGCGAAGTGCGCCATGTCGACCCAGAGGAGCGCGCCGACCTTGTCGGCGATCTCGCGGAACCGCGCGAAGTCGAGCTGGCGCGGGTAGGCCGACCAGCCC
>RRZU010301806.1_pt1 | contig 16169 bp, 20 predicted proteins | sample 2165561 | NCBI WGS metagenome assembly RRZU01 (sample SAMN10456909, study PRJNA506462) | wastewater metagenome | isolation source: wastewater sludge | place: USA: Moscow, Idaho
ACTAGTACATCGACGATCCGGCCTGAGAGCGCGATCTTCGTCAGCGCGGCTGCCTGGTCGTCACCGAGCATCCGGCCCTTGCTGTCGGGGCGTGTCGTGATTCGTTCGACGGTGGTCAGCAGCACGGTTGGGGCGGTGGTGGTGCGGGCGCGCTCGAGGAGGCGGTCTTCGGCGGCCAGCAGCGCCTCGGAAGAGAACAGCGCGGAGTGCTTCGGATGGAACACGCTCGTGCCGTCCGGCCGACGGAATGCGGCCGGGCTGGATGCGAGCTCCGGCGGTGTCAGGCGCAGTGACGCTGCTTCGGCGGCGTCGACGACCAGTCCGACGATGGCTTCTCGATCCTCGGTTGAGGCGAACCGGTAGCCCATTGTCTGCCGCGCGGCCTCGGCGGTAAGGTTCCAGCGATGCCAGGTGGGGCGCTTCTCACCGACCGCGGCTACGACGTCTCGCCCGAGCGAGTCGATCACGTCCAGCAACACGTCGTCGGCGCGCAACAGCAACGGCTCCTCGTTCGCGGTCACGCCTCGCGCCCACGAGGTTGCATCCGAACCGAGCACTGGCCCGGCCCGTTGCCGCCAGGAGGCGGTGAGGTCGGCCAGCGACCGGACCTCTTTCTCGGGGCGGGTGGAGAGGGTGGCCTGGGCGCGGAGCTTCATGATCGTCGCCGACGACGGCCGCCGCCCATGCGTCTCGACGTAGCGATCGATGAGGCGATCGGTCTCGGCATCGATGTGCCGGGCACGGGTGGAGAACTCCTTGACTAGCGCCTCCGGCACCCCGGTGATCGCCCATGCGCGATTGCGGTCGCGCCCCATGTCGCGCGCCTCCCACTCGACCCCGAGCATCCGGGCGAGGTGGTCAGCGAACACAGCCTCGTGCAGCTCGGAGAGAGCGACCACGGCGGCGTGCATCGGCCGCCCATCCAAGCTCCGCCACTTGCCATCGAGGACGGTCTGCACCTTGTTGCTGATGACGACGTGCGTGTGCAGGTGAGGATCGCCTGCTCGTGAGTCGTAGTGATCGAACGCCGTGGCGATCATGCCCCGGACGTCTACCTGTGCAACCGCGCCGTCGCGGCCAGTTGCGCCTGTCCGTGTGGCTGCAACCTCCCGCTCCATGAACGCAACCACCTCCGCAACCGCTGCATGGTGCGCGTCCGCGATCAATGCCTGCGTCCCGGCATCCGCAACCGCCCACAGCACGCTCGCGGACTTCGGGATCGAGAACGTGAAGTCGAACCCCGCAACCGCCCGTCGGGTCCCACGCTCGGCCTCCTCCCCTTCGATCGCCGCGAGCGCCCCCGCGCGAGACGCCGGCCCGAGGGATGGATCAAGCGCTTCGCTGCGCGCCTCAATCCGCTCGGCCACGGTTCGGTACTCGGGGTACGCACGACCAAGCGGCTCCCCAGTGATCGGGTCACGGCCCATACCAACTAGGAGCTGGAGTTGGGCTTCGGAGACGTGATCGCCTGCGCTGATCCGCCCATCGCCGAGCGTGGCGACCCCGGCGCCGAGCCAGCGACCCGGCGGGGTGCCGTCGGCGTTGTAGTAACGCGTCAGCGGGGTGGACAGCGACCTGTCGCCGTCGCTGGCCGCGACTGTGCGCAGCAGGTACTTGTAACCGTCGCCCGCCGACATCACGCGCATCGAGACCGTCACCCCTGCCGCCCTTCTCCGTCTGCTTACAAGGTGCGCAAGCGGCCCGCTGACGGGCGGACTCAACCTCGATCTGCAAGAGGCGTGGTGGCTCTGAGGTGACGTCGGAGAGGAACTCCAGCGAGTCCAACGCGAGGTTAGGGCGAAACAGTCCGCAGGGAGTCTCCGCGGGCACACAGCGGGTGCGCAGCATCCATCGCCTGCGCCATGGATTCGATGACGACTCTCCCGTCTGACATTGAGCTAGTGGCAAGCGCACTGGCCGATTACTGCACCAGATGGCCGATCTCTGCATGCTCTGCGCGCACTTGTACTTATTTAGAGACGGTCGGTCTAAATTCGCTGTCATGACCGACATCGCAACTCGACCTCGCCGAGGGCGCCCCCCGAAGATCCCTCGCGAGCACGGAGACACGCGCGAGGCGCTGTTGCGCTGCGGCATGGAAGTCCTCACAACGCAGGGCATGAGCGCGACCGGCATCGACGCGGTCCTGAAGCGTGTCGGCGTGCCGAAGGGCTCCTTCTACCACTACTTCGACAGCAAGGACGCGTTCGGATTCGAGGTGCTGCAACGGTATGCGGACTACTTCGCTCGCAAGCTCGACCGATGGCTGCTCGAAGAGGGGCCGTCGCCGCTGGAACGCCTGACGCGGTTCGTGGACGATGCCAAGGCCGGCATGGTACGGCATGACTTCGAACGAGGGTGCCTAGTCGGCAATCTCGGCCAAGAGGTCTCCACCCTCCCCGACGGCTACCGGGAAGCGCTCGAAGACGTGCTGCGCGACTGGGAACGTCGCGTCGCGGCGTGCCTGCAACTGGCCGCAGACGCAGACGAGATCCCGCCCGGCTCCGACTGCGACGAACTGGCGTCGTTCTTCTGGGTGGGTTGGGAAGGCGCGATCCTTCGCGCCCGCCTGACCCGCGACGTCCGGCCGATGGAAGTGTTCTTCGCCGGTTACCTCGCATCCGTCCGCATCCATCCCGGGAGAGCATGATGTTCAGCGCAATCTCCATCGACAAGACCGATGCCGGATACCAGGCAGCGCTGCGCGAACTCGATGAGAGTGAGCTACCTGACGGTGACGTCACGGTGCGCGTGTCGTACAGCGGCCTGAACTACAAAGATGCCCTCGCGATCACGGGAAAGGCTCCGGTCGTGCGTCGCTTCCCGATGGTGCCCGGGATCGACCTCGCCGGTGTCGTGGAACACAGCGACAGCCCCTCTTATGCGCCTGGCGACCGGGTGCTGGTGAACGGCTGGGGCATCGGCGAGACGCACTGGGGCGGTCTCAGCCAGCGGGCTCGCGTGAGTGCGGACTGGCTCGTGCCGGTTCCTGATGCGATCTCGGAGCGGCAGGCCATGTCGATCGGCACGGCCGGATACACGGCCATGCTCTCCCTCATGGCCCTCGAGTCGCACGGCCTCACCACTGATTCGGGTGACGTCCTTGTCACGGGCGCGAACGGTGGGGTCGGCGGGTTCGCGATCGCGCTGCTGGCACGCGGCGGCTACTCGGTCGTTGCGTCGACCGGCCGTCCCGTTGAAGCCGATTACCTGCGCCGCCTTGGCGCCACGACGATCGTCGACCGGACAGAGCTGTCGGGGCCGGGCCGGCCGCTCGGCAAGGAACGCTGGGCGGCTGCGATCGACTCCGTCGGTAGCCATACCCTTGCGAATGCCTGTGCCGGGACGAAGGCGGGCGGCGCCGTCGCCGCATGCGGGAACGCACAGGGCATGGATCTGCCCGCCACTGTCGCACCGTTCATCCTGCGCGGGGTGAGCTTGCTCGGCATCAACAGCGTCACCCAGCCCCGCGACAAGCGCGTCGCAGCGTGGAACCGCCTGGCCGACGAGCTCGACCTGGACTTGCTGCCCGCGATGAGCCGCGAGGTCGGCCTGAGCGAGGCCCTCTCCGTTGCCGATGACCTTCTGGACGGCCGCATCCGCGGCCGGATCGTCGTCGACGTGAACCGCTGACCATCCCCCAAGACCACACAAACGAAAGAGGAAGACCATGACGAAGATCACCGTGCTCGGAGCGGGCGGACGTATCGCAAGACACGCCATCGCCGCGCTTCTCGAGGAGCCTGCCAACGAGCTGACCCTCTACCTGCGTCGCCCCCAGAGCCTGCCGGATGCTCCCAGCGACCGCGTCCAGATCGTCGAGGGCGACGTGCTCGACAACGAACTCCTCACACGCACCGCCACGGGACAGGACATCGTCTACGCGAACCTCGGCGGAGGCGACATCGAAGCTCAGGCCCGCGCCGTCGTCGCAGCGCTGACCGCCGCGGGAACACGACGGTTGATCTGGATCTCCACCCTCGGCATCTACGACGAGGTGCCCGGTGAGTACGGCAAGTGGAACCACCGGATGCTCGACGGCGGATACCTGCAGACGTACAGCGCCGCCGCGAAATTGATCGAGGAGTCCAACCTCGACTACACGATCATCCGTCCCGCGTGGCTGTCGGACGCCGACGAGGTCGACTACGAGCTGACCCAGAAGGGCGAGCCCTTCCAGGGCACCGAGGTGTCCCGCAAGAGCGTCGGCGCGCTCGTCGCCGAACTCGTCAAGAACCCGGCCGACAGCATCGGCGCCTCGCTCGGCGTGAACAAGCCCGGCACCGACGGCGACAAGCCATCCTGGTACTGAACGGAGCATGCCATGACCGCTTTGGACACGCTCACCGAGAACGGCTTGTCCCTCGGGATCGAGCTGCCCCTGGACAACGATCTCGCCCGACGAGACGTCTCCGGTCAGGGACTCTTCCCTGACCTGACCCGGCATCAGGAGCGTGCGCAGCTCGCCGACCGGCTCGGGTTCCGGGCGCTCTGGCTGCGGGACGTGCCGATGTGGCGACCGCGTGACTTCGGCGACGCCGGACAGGTCTTCGACCCCATCCCCTACCTCGGCTACCTCGCCGCATCGACCGAGCACATCCTGCTCGGAACAGCGGGGATCGTGCTCCCCTTGCGGCATCCAGTCGCGCTCGCGAAGGAAGCTGCAACCGTGGATGTCCTCTCCGGTGGGCGGCTGCTGCTCGGCCTCGCCTCGGGCGACAGGCCGGGTGAGTACCCGTTCTTCGGAGTCGATTTCGATCGTCGGGGAGAGACCTATCGCGACGGTGTGCGCGTGCTGCGTGAGATCTGGTCGCAGGCGGCGCTGGGCCGGATCGATCAGGACTCGTTCCTGCCCGCCCCTGCGGACGGGACGATTCCACTGATCGGGATCGGTGGCGCGCAGCAGTCTCCTGCGTGGGCGGCAGAGCACCTCGACGCGCACATGACGTACCACCGTGCAGGTCCGCAGATGCGCGCCGTCGCTGCGCAGTGGCGGGCGATATCGCTCAAGCCGTTCATGACGAACCTCTACCTCGACCTCGCGGAGAACCCGGACGCTCCCTTCGAGCCGATCCGCCTCGGTGCACGGGTCGGCACCACCGGTCTCACCGATTACCTCACCGGACTGGCAGCGGCAGGGGTCGTGCACGTCAACCTCGTGCTGCGGCCGGGACGACGAGACGTTGAAGACGTCATGGAGGAGATCGGACAAGACGTCATCCCCGCCCTCCGAGCCCGAACCGCATCAGAGCCAGCCGGCGCAGACATCCGATCGTGACCGAATCCACCGAAACAAGAAACAAACGAGCAGGGAGAACGATTGATATGAGCAGCACAGACACCATCGCCACGACTGCGAGCGACCCGACAGCGGTTGTCGCGACCGCGCAGTTCCTTACCCCCGTCGTACTCGGCCTTCAGGGGCTGACCATCAACGCCAAGCAGGCGCACTGGCACGTGCGTGGCTCGAACTTCGTCGGCGTCCACGAGTTGCTGGACACCATCGCAGGCAACGCCGGCGAGTTCGCCGACGCGGCAGCGGAACGCATCGTCGCCCTCGGCCTCCCGCTCGACGCCCGCGTCAGCGCGGTCGCCGAGAAGAGCTCCGGGACAAGCGTCCCGGCCGGCTTCGCGAACTCAGACGACCTCGTGCACGCGGTGATCGCAGACATCGACAGGCTCCTCGCCGACGTCCGCGCAGCGGTCGATGGCCTCGACGGCATCGACCTGACCAGTCAGGACGTCGCGATCGAGATCCAGCGAGGTCTCGACAAGGACCGCTGGTTCCTCGTGTCTCACATCGCAGCCTGACCGACCTGCCAAAGCGGCGCCTCTCACCGGTCCGGTGAGAGGCGCCGCGCGCACTACGTGGTGCAGTCGGACAACACGGGCTAATCGAGGATCGCGGTGACTTCGAGCTCAACGAGAACGTCCGGCTCGAAGAGGTAGTCGACCCCGATCAGGGACGCGGGCGGCAGGGGCTGAGGCAGCTTCAGCTCCTCAGCGACCCGAGCGATCCCGTCCATGAAAGGTGCGATCTTCTCGGGCTCCCATTCGGTGACGTAGAAGGTCAACCGAAGCGCATCGTCGAAGGATGCACCCGCGCCTGCGAGCGCACGAGCTGTGTTGCGGAGAACCTCCGCGACCTGACCCGCGAGATCGTTGATCGCGATGGGCTTTCCTTCCGCACTACGGGCGACCTGGCCGCTGATATGCACGTGACGCGTGCCGGTGCCAATGGCGACGTGATCATACGGCGTTCCTGGCTGGAGACCGGCAGGACTGAAGCGTGTGACTGGCATAGAAGGTCCTCTTCGTTGGTGGTTTACTATTGATACTTGGTAGTTGAAGGACACTTCAAGGAGACCTGGTTTCATGGCCGATACCGACGCCGTATGCGAAAGCGAGCTGCGTATCGCGACGCCGCATCGCGAGCTGCTCGACCAGGTGCTCGACAAGTGGTCACTCAGCGTGCTCAACGAACTGTGCGAGCGACCCTGTCGGTTCAACGAGTTACGGCGTGCGATTCCGGGAGTGACGCAGAAGTCCCTCACGGCGACGTTGCGTCGGCTGGAGCGAAACGGAGTCGTGCAACGCCGAGTCATCAGCACGCGGCCGGTGGCCGTCGAGTACGGGATCACCGCCTTGGGCAAAACGTTGCGCGGGCCGATTGACGCGCTCGTCGCCTGGGCAGATGAGCAACTGCCGAACATTGAACGCGCACGCATCGCCTTCGACGAAGACGAACAGTAGACGTCGGGACATCTTTCCCCTCGCGACCAAGCAAGAGCGCGGCTCAGCTCTCTGTCGGATGTTCAGGCTTTGCGCCTTCTCTGTCTCCCATGACGGCGTCCACCATGCCCATCGTCGCGTCGAACTGCGTCATGACCAGCGCCGCTGTGCTCGCGAAGCCGCACGCGAGAAGGATGAGCAGCGAGGGGACGAACTCAGTCGGATCGGGCACCCAGCCTCCCAATGTCCATGGCAGGACCATGGCGATGACGATGCCGGCGCTCGAGAGCCATTCGTTCACGAATAGAGCGCGTGAGGAGCCGGACCCGCCCCTCGCGAGGATACGACGTCCTGTTTCCACTGTCATCGCTACCAGGAGGATGCCGAGGACGATGAAGCTCAGCGCGCCCCAGAGCGGATCAAGCGACGCGAGCACGAGCGGAACAAGGAGCGGAATGGAGTAGGCGGTGAAGACCCAGCGGACCGACGAACGGAGATACCGGTCCGCAGCCTCCGACGCTGCGAGTCGGCGGTGCATCTCCGAGTCGATGTAGAAGAACACGCCCACGATGAACGTGCCGAGCATCGTTCCCGATACTCCGGCGAGCCCCAAGAGGAAGTCATCATCCGTACCTGACATCGTCTGCGTCCCTTCTTCCCTGGGCACCTGTGAAGCGGGCAATCCATGCGGTCGCAGGATTTCGTGCCAGATCGGCGAGGCTTCCTCGCTGCGTGATGCGCCCTGCCTCAAGGACGATCACCTCGTCAGCGAGCACCTCGACGTCTTCACGGTCATGTGTGACGAGGATCGTCGGACCGGCGAACTGGCGGAGACGCAGACCGAGGTCGGCACGCACTTCATCCCGGAACTCCACGTCCAGCGCCGCGAGCGGCTCGTCGAGGAGCAGTGCCTTCGGCTCGGATGCGAGGGCACGGGCTAGCGCTACACGCTGAGCTTGCCCGCCGGAGAGTGCACTGGGGTATCTCTCTGCCAGGTCCGCCATTCCGAAGCGAGACAGCCAGGGGTCTGCGCTGCGCCGGGCGGCGGACCAACGCCCACCGCGGACTTTGGCTGAGAAGGCGACGTTCTCGCGCACCGTGAGGTGAGGGAAGAGGAGCAGGTCTTGGAACATGACGCCGATCCTTCGCTGGTCAGCAGGAAGACCGGCCAGATCCTTGTCCCCCAGTCGAATCGTGCCGTGGGACTCGGTGAAGCCTGCGATCGCCGCGATGGCGCTGGACTTTCCGGCACCGTTCGGTCCGACGACGGCGAGCACACTTCCGGGATCCGCTTTCAGCTCCACGACTACGTCGAAGGCGGGGCGTGGGATACGTGCGGAGACGGTGAGCTCGAAGGTCATGCGGTGCCTGGCAGCCATCGGTCGCGGAGTGCGAGGAGCACACCCAGTGATACCGCGAGCAGGACGAGTGCGAGGGCGATCGCGGTGTCGGGGTCCGAGTTCATCGCGAGGTACGACGCGATCGGGAGTGTGCGCGTCACGCCGGGGAAGGAGCCGGCGAACGTGATAGTCGCGCCGAACTCGCCGAGCGCGCGGGCGAAGCACAGCACGGCGCCCGCGGCGATTCCAGGCGCGGTCAGCGGAACCGTCACGAGGCGGAAGATCTGCCACGGGCTGGCGCCCAGGGAGGCGGCGGCTAGTTCGCTGCGGCGGTCCGCTGATCGCAGCGCGCCTTCGACGGCGAAGACGAGGAAGGGCATCGCGACGAAGGTTTGCGCGAGCACAACGGCACCGGTGGTGAAAGGAATAGTGATGCCGACCTGCGTGAGCCATTGCCCGAGGATGCCTCGCCGTCCCAGCAGGAGAAGCAACGCAATGCCGCCGACAACGGGAGGCAGTACCAGCGGGATAGTGATCGCCGCCCGCAAGAGGCGGCGCGGCAGGACCTTCCAGTGAACGGAATGGCTCAGCAGGACGGCTAGCGGGATACCGAGGATGAGACTCAGGCCGGTAGATAACGTCGCTGTGAGTAACGAGAGCCCGAGCGCCTGCAGTACCTCTTGCCGAACGAAGAGTTCGCCCAGCTGGCCCCATGGTGCACGCAGGATGAGTCCGAGCAGCGGGAGAACGAGCAGCGCGAGACCGATCACCCCGAGGGCGAGGATGACCGGCTGCCGGCGTTCACGGGGCCGCGAAGCCTGCATGCTCGAAGACCTGACGTGCCTCATCGGAGCGGAGGTAGTCGATGAACGCCTGTCCTGCGTCGGGGTTCGGTGCCTCGGCAAGAAGGGCGACCGGATAGTTGTTGATCACCTGCTGCGCCTCAGGCACATCGATGCCTTCCACCGCGCTCCCTGCTGCGACGACGTCGGTCACGTAGACCAGTGCGGCGTCGGCCTCACCCAGAGAGACTTTCGTCAGTGCGGCACGCACGTCCTCCTCAAGTGTGTCCGGTTGGGCCTGAACACCAGCAAGGTCGAGCAGGGACTGCGCTGCGGCTCCACACGGCACCGCGGTGTCGCACAATGCGATTGTCAGCTCAGGCCGTGCGAAGTCGGCGAGACCGGTGATCCCTGCAGGGTTCCCGGCGGGAACCGCGATCTGCAGCGTGTTCGTGACGAGCACTTCCGGATCGGCGGCCAGGCCTGCGTCGACAACAGACTGCATCGTCGCCTCATTCGCTGAGAAGAACACGTCCACCGGGGCACCGGAGACGATCTGCTCGGCGAGCGCCGACGATCCGCCATAGCTGGCGACCACGTCGACATCTGCGTTCGCGTCCTCGAACCTCTCGGCGAGGACGTCGATCACGTCGGTCAAGGAGGCTGCGGCCAACACTGTCACCGTTCCGGAGGTCATGTCGTCCTTGCTTGCCCCGACATCCGATTCGTCGCTTCCCGTGCCGGGCGATGAGCATCCAGCGAGCAGAAGGAGCGCTGCGGCTGCCGCAAGGAGGGAGGGGGCACGCACGACAGGAACTTCTTTGAAAGACGGTCGGTCAGGCGAACGAAGTTGCCGACCTGTCTCAAGCCTCCCGTAGCCGAGGTCGTGAGAATGGCCTGCGACTGCTGGGCTTTGTCTGCTCTCTGCTGTCTCGCCGCTTCCGACCTCACCCGCTGGGACCGGCTCCCTAGCCTGAAGGCATGCCGGTCAATCCGCTCTCTCCGACCTTTCAGAGGCAGCGCGTCCTCACGGGCTTCGGCGTTCCCGCTCAGGAGCGTCTTTCGAGAGCGCATGTGCTCGTGATCGGCGCGGGTGGGCTGGCCAGCACCCTGTTGCCGGTCCTTGCTGCCGCAGGCGTCGGCAGCCTCACGATCGTCGATGACGACACTGTCGCCGAATCGAACCTGCACCGGCAGACGATGCACACGCCCGGCGACATCGGTCGCAGCAAAGCGGTCTCAGCCACCATAAGGCTCGCGTCGCTCGCTCCTGATGCTGAGCTCCGCGCCGTCGAGGGGCGTTTCGACGCCGTGACAGCCGAGGGTCTGCTGCACGGTGTGGACGTGCTCGTCGATGCCAGCGACAACCCGGCAACAGTGATGCTGGCAGACCGTGTTGCTGCCGAACGCGGCATTCCGCTCGTGTGGGGGTCAGCACTGGGGTACGCCGGCCAAGCAGGCGTGGCATGGGATGCCAGAGGCACCGACTACCGCGACTTGTTCCCGCATGGTCCGGACTCCAGTGCGGACACCTGCGACATGATCGGCGTGCTGCCGAGCGTATGCGCCGTCATCGGGGCGTTCATGGCGACCGAGGCACTCAAGCTCCTCACCGGCATCGGAGAGCCGTTGATCGGCCGGGTCGCCGCGTACGACGCACGCACCGGCCGCACCCGCGAGATCGCCTACCGGCGCGACGAGTCCGCCCGTGCCGCAGCGCAGAACATCGAGACCACTCCGCTGTCATCCGACGATCAGAACGCCGTCTCGCCCGAGGAACTGCGCGACCTGCTCACAGCTTCCTTCCCGCCGCTGCTGATCGACGTACGCGAACCGTGGGAGGCCGACATCGCAGCGATCCCGGGAAACGTGCTGATCCCCTTGACCGAACTCCCTCGCCGGGCACCAGAACTCGACACCGGTCACCCCATCGTGCTGTACTGCCACCGCGGCACACGCTCACGCCAAGCGCTCGATCAGCTCCTCCAACTCGGATTCTCCGATGTGCGGCACCTCACCGGAGGCATCGATGCCTGGGCTGTCCGCATCGACCCCACGGCGAGCAGGTACTGACATGCCCCGCACATCGGTCGCTGAGCACACGGCCCGAGTCCGCACCCTCCTGAACGCCGTGAGCCAGCGCCCCGTCGAGCAGGTCGCCCTGTCTGACGCGCTAGATCGGGTGCTTGCCCACCCCATACGGACTCCGATAGATCTGCCCCCGTTCCGGAACTCACAGATGGACGGCTTCGCCGTCCGTACGGTTGACCTCGCGCGGACGCCAAGCAGTCTGCCGCTGCGCGGTGCGATCCCCGCTGCTCCTGGCACACCTGGGCCGCTTCGCCCTGGCCATACCGTCCGGGTCATGACCGGTGCGCCGATCCCCGACGACGCCGATGCGGTCGTCCCTGTCGAACACGCCACCGTCCAGGGAACGACAGTGACGTTCACGCGGAAGCCGGACGTCGGAGAGTTCGTGCGTGAAGCCGGCTCTGACCTCGCGGTCGGTGAGCCTCTGTTGTCTGATGGATTCCGGCTCGCTCCTCGCCACCTGGCGGCGCTCGCAGCTGCGGGAGTGGCGTCCGTCCCCGTTCGCTCACAGGTACGTGTCGCAGTGATCTCGACCGGAAGCGAGCTGGCCGCTCCCGGTGAGCTTCTGGCTCCCGGCCAGATCTACGACGCCAACGGCCCCGCACTCGCCGCAGCGGTACGAACCGCCGACGCCCTCTTGGTCGATGAGCATCGTGTCGTCGATGACACGGCCGCGTTCGCGCGCGCTCTCGACGCGTCGTGTGCGGCGGGAGCCGAGATCTTGCTCACCAGCGGGGGCATCTCGGCAGGCAACTACGAAGTCGTGAGGGAGCTTCTGGAGCCGCTCGGGGCGCACGTCGATACTCTCGCGATGCAGCCGGGCGGCCCCCAAGCCACTGCCATCTACAAAGGCGTTCCCATGGTGTGCTTCCCAGGCAATCCCGTGTCCGCGCAGCTGTCGTTCATGCTCTTCATCGAGCCGGTCCTCCGTGAGGCAGCAGGACTGCACGCGCGACAGCCCGAGCCGCGGACCCTGGCCGAGCCCCTCACCTCTGTCGCCGGGAAACGGCAGTTCCGCCGTGGTGTGGGGTTGCCTGGAGGCCGGGTGGCACCGGTTGGCGGCCCTTCCTCGCACCTTGTCGCCGCCATGGCGGCATCCGACATGCTCATCGATGTCCCGATCGATGCCGTCACCCTCGACATCGGGACACGCGTGGAGACCTGGAATCTATGAACGAACTGCCGCACCTCGACGATCACGGCCGATCGCGGATGATCGACATCGGCGGGAAGGCGATCACTCGGCGCACGGCGATCGCGACCGGCCGCCTCGACACGACACCGGCGGTGCTGGAACTGCTCGCCGCCAACCAGCTGCGCAAAGCAGACGCGCTCCCGACAGCGCGGGTCGCGGGCATCCAGGGCGCCAAGCGCACCAGCGAACTTGTACCCCTCGCGCACACATTGCCCCTGGAGTCCGTCACCGTGGACTTCGAGCTCAGCACCTCATCGGTGGAGATCCGGGCCACGGTCGCAGCGACGGCGAAGACTGGGGCCGAGATGGAAGCCCTCACCGCCGTCGCCATCGCCGGTCTCGCTCTGCACGACATGATCAAGTCCGTCGATCCGGCCGCCGTGCTCGGAGACATCCACCTCATCGAGAAGACCGGAGGAAAGCGCGGGCACTGGGTTGCAGGCGCATCCGTGCCCGCAGACCACGGACAGGCGGTCGTGATCGTCTCCTCAACGAGCACCGCGGCCGGTACGCGCGAGGATCTCACCGGTCCGGCAATCGCAGGCTGGCTTCGCGACCACGGGTATCAGCCAGACGAGCCCGTCGTTGTCGCTGACGCGGATATCTATCAGGCGCTCACGGATGCTCTCACCAGCGAGCCGGTATTGATCGTCACGACCGGCGGCACCGGGGTGCATCCCGAGGACCGCACCCCCGAGGCGACGAGCGCGGTGATCGAGAGAGCACTTCCCGGCATCGCCGAGGCCATCCGTGCAGCGGGCCGCGCGGCGACGCCGACAGCCTCGCTCAGCAGGGCGCTTGCAGGGATCCGCCGGACGCACGATCGTCATCAACCTGCCTGGATCGCCACGCGGCGTGGAAGACGGCCTCATCGCACTGGAGCCGCTCTTGCCACACCTGCACGACCAGCTGGCCGGCGGCGGACATGCCTGACCCGATCGGTTTCGTCACCGCTGCTCCGCTGGACAAGACGCAGCTGGAAACACGGATACGCAGTAGGAAGAACGGGGCGGTGGTCACCTTCGAAGGCATCGTGCGCGACCATGATCACGGAGAGGACGTCGGCTCTCTCGACTACGAGGCGCACCCCGACGCGGAACGAATCCTCATCGACGTGTGCACGAGGATCGCTCAAACCACGGACTGCGATGTCGTCGCCGCTCACCGCATCGGTCACCTCGAGATCGGCGACGTCGCACTGGTCACGGTCGTCGCCGCCCCGCACCGGGCAGAGGCGTTCGCCGTCTGCGGGAACCTCGTCGACGCGATCAAGGCAGAGGTTCCGATCTGGAAGCACCAGCACTTCACCGACGGCAGATCGGAGTGGGTGGGGTTGTAGATACACCGCACGACCTAGCGAACCCGCCGGGTGAACGATGGTGCAATCACCGAGGAAAGAGGCGCCAGATGACTGGCATTGAGACTGAAGCACACAACTTTCATGGCAACCGACTTCCCCCGTCAGAAGCCGCCCGCGTCGCACCCACCGATGCGGCCGCTCGGACCGTTCTTGCGAGCCTCTGATGTCGTTGCTGCGTGGTGGTGATGCGTTCCCCGCCCTCGAGCTGGTCGAGGTGGGAGGCACACGCCGAACGATCCCGGCCGTATTCGCCGGGCAGTACGGCGTGGTTCTCTTCTCTCGCGGGGCAGGCTGCCGGCCTTGCGTGGAGCAGCTGCGTGCGTTCCAGCGCGGCCTACGACGCTTGTCCGCCGCGGGTATCGCTGTCGTCGCGGTGACTGCGGACGAGGAGCCGATAACCGCGGAGCTCGTGGCGCGCTATGGGCTGACTTTTCCGATCGGACACAGCACCGATGTGGGGCAGATCGCGGCCGCGACCGGAGCGTTCGTCACCGTGGACCCGCCGCAGTTGCAGACGACCGGATTCGTGCTGGATCCCGATGGGACGGTCGTGATCAGCGTGTACTCCTGCGGAACGTTGGGACAACTCGTTCCCGACGATGTCCTCGAACTCATCCGGGAGTTGCCTCAGCATGCGGATGCGAATCGGAAGCGGGCAGACCGATGAAAACCATCGATGCCATCTCGAGAGCGCGGATGCAGACCGCTGCGAGAGCAGTCGGCAAGGATGTGCGCAACCAGAACAGGATGCAGACACATCCTCTCTTGATCGTTCCGCCGGAGAAGCGACGTTGACCTCGTCTCCGAACGCCTCAGGTGCCACTGGGACAGCCGTCTGGGAGGAGCTCGCTCAGGAGGTCCTCAGCAGAAACCCACGCGGCCGGATACTCGTCGCCATCGACGGCGTGGACGCTGCAGCCCGCATGCACTTCGCCGACGCCCTGGCGGCAGCGCTGCGTGCAGTGGGACGTCACGCGACTCGTCTCAGCGCGGCCCCGTTCACGGACGATGACGCCGTCCGAACCATACTGCGCATGTTCCGCCACAACGGACCTGAGAGCGAGCTCGCTGCCGCGCCTGAGGACAGGATGCTGATTGTCGACGGTTGGTCACTGCTGCGCTCTAGCCTGCGCTCGGCGTGGCACTTCACCGTCTTCCTCGACGGCGGTGAGCCGGCGCACCCAGACACCCATGAACGGCATCTCCGCTACATGCGCGAGGACATTCCACGCGAATCATCCGATGCCGTGTACGAGGTGAGCGACAGCATGCATCCCCAACGCTTGTACTTCGATTCCTGCTGAGACAAGGATCTGGGCAGCACCGCGGTCGTCTCACGTAAGAGGATGGCAGCGCAGGAGACGAATGCAGTTCACGACACGTGGACCCCCGCGGTGGATCGGACCTCAGCCGCTTGTGGTTTGGCTCAGCCGCCGGAGAACGGGGGCAGCACGTCCACCTGCGCGGAGACCGGTCGCGCGGGATCGCGTGAGGCGATGCCGTCGACGAGGAATGTCCCCTTTGCGATCACCGGCTCGAGTGCCGGGTGAGCTGTGAGGAGCGCGTCCTTCGCCTCTCCGAGGGTCGTCGCCTCGACGTGCTCTTCTTCGCAGCCAGCCGCTTCAGCGGCGGCTGCGAAGTATCGGACGAGTATGCGTGACATCGTCAGCCTCCGATCGCTCCCATGGAACGGGCCGGTCGACGAAAGCTCTTCTCTTCCATCCCGTGCCCAGCCTGTTTGTCCCACATCGTCGCCCGCCAGGCGTCGGCGATAGCGGCATCGTCTGCTCCACTTCGCAGCATCGTGCGCAGGTCTGTCTCGTCGTCTCCGAACAGACAGGAACGTACCGAGCCTTCGGCTGTCAGCCTGGTTCGGTCGCACGCGTCGCAGAAGCTGCGTGTGACGGACCCGATGATGCCGACGGTGGCCGGGCCTCCGTCGACGAGCCACTCCTCTGCGGGAGCGGACGGGTCTTCACGCCCGGCCGGGGTCAGCCGGTATCGGCGTCCGAGCACAGACAGAAGTTCTTCGGCGGAGACGAGGTGGTCTCTGCGCCATGTCTGATCTGCATCCAGCGGCATCTGTTCGATGAACCGCAACCGCACGCCGTTGGCAAGCGCCCACGCCAGCAGGTCGGGCGCATCCGCGAGGGTCTCGCGCAGCGCCACCGCGTTGATCTTGATCGGGCTGAGCCCTGCGTGCTGTGCCGCCTCGATCCCCCTGAGCACGGCAGGCAGGCGATCGCGTCGGGTGACAGCGGCGAAATGCTCGCGGTCGATCGTGTCCAGCGACACGTTGATCCGCGTCAGTCCAGCCTCCACAAGCTGCGGCGCCTTGCGGTCGAGGCCGATCCCATTGGTCGTCATCGACACCGGCAGGCCGGGCACGGCTGTCGTCGTCTGGCGCACGATCTCGACCAGATCAGGTCGCGTAAGCGGCTCGCCGCCGGTAAAGCGCACCTCACGGACTCCGAGATCGTGGACGGCTATGGTGACCAGACGCGCGATCTCTTCCGGAGTCAGCAACTCCCCGCGAGGGACGATGGGCAGGCCTTCCGCCGGCATGCAGTATGTGCAACGCAGTGAGCAGGCGCTTGTGATCGATACGCGCAGGTCTCGCGCGATGCGCCCGAACCTGTCCACGAGAAACGGTGTCTCGGGTCGGCCGA
>RRZU010396616.1_pt1 | contig 16168 bp, 13 predicted proteins | sample 2165561 | NCBI WGS metagenome assembly RRZU01 (sample SAMN10456909, study PRJNA506462) | wastewater metagenome | isolation source: wastewater sludge | place: USA: Moscow, Idaho
CTTTGCAAAATGACTTACAACTTTGCCATCTTTTATAAACTTCAATGTTTTATATGGTTTTTTTATAACATAAAACTTCTCATAAAATCCAGCTCTTAAATCCAAAATATCATCATTTTCCAAATATTTATCAAGTTCTTTACTAAAATTATCATTATAAAATTTATCTATTTTTAAATCATAAAAACTTTCACCTTGCTTTAGTTTGTAATCTGGTATTTCATCAACTATCAATAACTACTATATTGAATTAATAACTACATAATATCCCATATTTTCTTAATACTCTATTTTCTAATTTGACTTATATTGACGAATATGCTAGTATACTATCAATAAATGAATTAGGAATATATAAAATGTTTAAAGAAATAAATGATAAATATTACTTTTCAATATGCATCAATAATCAAATTTATATCTTACCAGAGCTAGAAAAATATATTCGTAATAAAGTTATGGTAAAAAAAATTAAACATAAAACTTTAATTACTAAAATATCCACTTTAAAGAGTTTCATTATTTGGTCTCTATCAAATCCTGTTCAAGATGATGAGGATTTAATATTATATTTATCAAGGTATTTAAATGATAGTGAAAATGGATTTAGAATTAATGATGGTATTTATATTGAAGAATTGGATGAAAAAATAGAATATATTTTATTGGAAGCTAAACCCAAAGAAGCATCAACAATAAATAAAGACAAAGCAATAATAGAAGATTTTTTAAAAGTTACAAATCAAAATTTATTTGAGAGTTTTAATTTATCTAAAAATGTTCAATCACTAAATCATTCTGCAAAACATTCAGTACATGATGGATATGGATTGAGGATGGGTTCTTTAGCTCAAAATGCTTTTGCTAATGAAGAATCAGTTATACCAAATAAGATAAGTGCTATACAAGGAGATATAAGAGCTTTCCCATATGAACTCTTTGATAAATTATTACAACTTGCAACACCTAGAGAACGTTTAATATACCTTTTGGCTGGAGCTTGTTCTGCGAGAGCATCTCAAGTATTAAACTTGACTTTATATGACATAGATTATGTAAATCAAAGAATATGGCTAATAGATCCTAGAAGTAATGATCAACTTGGAGTACATGGTATTGGAAGAAAAATTTTTTTAAAAGATGTATACAATATAAATGCAGGCAAAGATAAACCTCACGTTAATATAGGATTTAAGGCACCTATTCCATTGAGATATAAAGAGAGATTGCCTTTGTACTGGTTTAGCAATATTTACAAAAATTTATTTTTTCAAACATTATCTAAATTTAAGTCTATTCCTGAAAGTAGTAGAAATCCTAAGCATCCTTTTTTCTTTGTGACTTCAATTGGAAATAGGCTAACACCGCAACAAGTTGATAATACTTTTAAATCTCACTGCAATAAATTAAAACAGTTATATCCCAAGTATGCAGTACAACTTGATAGTATTGGTTTACATTCATTGAGACATATGTTTGGAGTTGTAATGGCAACATTTGAAGCCAAAATTATTATGAGTGGCAACAAGCATAATATTCCCGTAGATCAAATAAAAATAACAACCCAAGAAGCTATGGGGCACAGAAGTAGATCATCAACAGATATATATTTTAATCGTCCTTGGCATTTAAATGTTGAGCTTGGAGAATATTTAAATAAAGTTTTTGACACTATGATTGAAAATAAAAAATGGAACTTATTAGAGGAGAATAAATATGGCAACAAAAGATCTGCGTAGTGAAAATGACAATTTAAAACAATGGCGTGAAAAAAAAGCTATATTAACAGAGCAATTACTTAAAAAGTCATTACAAGAACTTGTAAAGCTAAAGGCAGTTGTGAATCAAAAAACAGTTTGTGAAATGATGGATAAATTAGCAAATGAACATGACAAAGAATATAAAGCTGTTATTTCAACTTCAGCGATTTCAAAAAATGAAGTGTATAAAAATATGATACTAGAAGCAAAGGAAAGAGTTCAATTATCTGATGCTCATAAAAAATCATATAAACTTGATGGTGACAAAAAGTTAGAAATTTTTCAGCTTAAAACAATTATTGCAAAAAAAGAGGTGAAAATAAGAGAGCTTGAGTCTATTATTGATAGAGCTAATATTCAAGTTGATAACAATAACTTTACAACATATAATGATGCAGATACTTTTGATTTTAAATCTATCACCAATGATCTGAAAAACTTTATCTTGGATCAAGCAGTTGGATTTATAGATTCATCTAATAACTTAGTAGATGAAGATACTCACAATATATTGATTGCAGCAAATATAATGGAAAAACTAAATGCCTAAAAAATCTATTTTTGGAAAAGAGCAAGTAAAAAAACTGATTCAACAACTTAAGGAACATAATATTACATCTACTTGTTTTAATGACCTAATTGACGATATGGATAATTTTATTCCTGAGCATGGTAAAACTAGAGTCCAATTACGTGTATCTTTGAATACATGTAAAGATTTGTTTAAAGAAGCAGGAATTGAGATTTTTTTATACGAAGATAAAATTAGAGATAAAGGTATAGAATATATTAAACAAGGATTATTACATTTTAAAAATGAATTAAATCAGACAATTATAAATGGTGAAGAATTTATAAAATATCTCAAGGATCAATTTGATTTTAGTTTATTTCGTAATCCTTCTTTTGAGAAGAGATATCGTGTAAGAGAAATGATGGAAGAGTTTGGTATGTCCTTTTTGACTAGTGATAACCAAAGACGTAAGACTTTGGAATTATTAAAAACATTTTCAAAATCTGTTATCGTTAAAACATTCAAAAAAGAAAATAAAATATTTACTATACCAGAAATACATAAGCATATGAAAGAAGAAATTTCAATTGCATCTTTATACAATTACTCAGTAGAAATAAGTCAACTTGGAATACCACTTAAAACTAATAAAATTATTACAAACCATGAACAGTATAATGAAAAGGATATTGTAAATAAGTTATGTAGTCATATTCAAAGAAAAGGAATTAGTCAAATTTATGCGGGTGAATTATCAAAAGTCGGAAGACAATTATCCCTACCAAATCTTGGATATAAAAAAATACTTGAGTATAAAGATTATATCAAAAGAATATACGATATTGATGTTTTTGATTTTGAAAAAAGTGAGATAGAAAAAGAAAAAATCTCAAACACTATTGGAGAAAATCTGAAGTTTTTAAATACTGCTGCTAAACCAAATATTACAATAATTGAATCATTACCGTCTTTTCATGATGCAGAAGCTGATATATTGGTCCTGCAAGACATTGGAAATACATTAAAAGAATTATGGCTAAATTATTTAGAGTTATACATTACTAGCCTAAGAGACAATAGAATAGCTGTACGAAGTGAATTAACTGATACAACTGGAAATTTGTCTATAGATACTGAAAATAAGAAAATATTTTTTCTTCTACACGATGATTTGCATATTAAAAATCTTACTATAGAAGATATAATCAAATTATCTAATAAAGAAGTATTAGCTGGAGATAAATTATATGGTATTCATCGACAAAATATGTTTATAGGTTTCCTTATTTATTTACATACTAATAATAAACTATTGTTATCTTTAAAATATATATTTCAAAATATTTTATTACAAAAAAAAGCCCAAACTGAACTTGACTTATTTAAAGACAAATTTTCTATTCATCATAATTTACAAAATGCCGTAGATAAAAACACTTTTAATACAAAAGAACTTAAATTTATGAGATTTGTATATTTCTTTTTTCTTTCGGTAAACAGATCTATTTCAATTCAAGAAGTAACAGATGAATACTTTCATATTTTTGATCAAATTGATGAAAAGAAATCTAAATTAGTAAAAAAAATTTTAATGCAAATAGGTGCAAATATTGAGGTAGAAAATTCATCTTTTAAATATACAGAACAATACTATACGTACATGAAAAAAGAGAAATATCATATTTTAATAGATATTTTCAATAAGCATATGACTAAAAAAGTAAAACTAAAAGAAACTACCGTTCCAAATCAATATTATAAAAATGCAAGTTCTAAATTTTGTTCTTTTTTTGAGTTTTTGGATCGTTATTATTCAAATGAAACTATAAACGCAAATTTTTTAAAAGAGATCTTCGATTATCCAGAATCTCCTCTTTTGACTTATCAGCAATATATTGATCAGCAGTCATATTCTGACTCTACAAAAAGTAGTAAAGTATCTATAATGCTCGAAGTATTTTCTAATACAAAAGGTTATGAGAATATATGTTCTAAAAACCAAATGATTAAATATTCTAAATCTTTTGGTTCAAAACGAGAGGCAATAGAAGATGATGAAATAATATTTAAATTAGATGATATATTAACAAATCGACCACCTAAAAGTGATTATTTTGCTAATCGCTTAGTTGATATAAAAATGTCTTGGTGGCCACATTTAAATAGAGTTGTTCCATTTGAACCTTTGATTATCAAACTTCATCTCAGAATTCCTTCCAGGGGTAAAAGCTTGAGAGAAATTGATAGAGACAATCTATTGCAATATAACAATCAAAATGAAGTTACAGGATATTATTTTGTAAGTGATAAGAACAAAAATAGAAAAGATCCATATGTAGTTCCAAATATATGGAAATCGGAATTATCATTTCTTGAGCAACTTATTCTTTACAATAAAGAGTATTTCCCTTATTTAAAAAGATATTATCCAAAAGATATAACCTTAAAAAATGGGATTTTACCTCTATTCCCAAACGATAAAGGAACAGCGACTTACCCAGAAGCTCAACATATGAAATACTGGACTAAAGTGTTAGTTCAAGCTCAGATGGAATTTGATAATGAAGGAAAAAATTATAGTCTAGTAAAAAGTGATGAAGTAGATATACCTAAGACACAAGAAGAGTTTGATAGATTAACATCAGGAGAGTTTGCTACTTTTTGGAGAAAATATGATATTCATTCTTTACGCCATACTGGGATAACAAGAAATATTAGGGCAGGTATGCCTTTAGAACTTGTAAGACTATTAAGTGGACATTCTGGATTTAATACAATTTTAGCAGTCTATTATCATGTAAATCATAAAAAACTTATTCAAGATTGGTTGAAAAGAGAAAATATAGATATTTCTCAAGAATTAAATATGCACAAAATAAGTGAATTATTTATAAAAAAAGAATTCTTTAACGAAGATTTTACTGCAAAAAATCCAGAAGAGATACTAAAGATTTTAAAAAAATATCATTTTTTCTTTCCTGAAAATCGTACTTTGACAGAACAAAAAAAGATTACTCTTGAAGAAATTGCTAAAAGCGATCCTTTATTTTGGAGACCACTTCGAGCTGGAATATGTACAAAACAAAGTTGTCCTGCTGAACTTGATGGTGAGTGTAGTTTATGCCCATATTTTTTAACAAATTATGCGTTTATTGAAGAAATTGGTATAAATATGCAACTTGATATGTGCCGTACAAAAAAATTTAGTGAGCTTATTATCGAGAATAGAGAAAATAGTGAAGCTGAAAAAAATCGAAGATTAAAAGAACAAATGAAAAAGAAAATAGATGTTTTTACAGGTTGGCTTGAGATTATATCCATTGCAGAAGCATCATATCAGGATATTAGAGAAGATGATTTTAGTGAAGAATCTCATGTTACAGATATTACTAATAATTCTACCACACGAAAACAGTCACTTTTTTCCATCATACCTTCTATAAATATTGATCATGGATATTTAGAAACATTATCTCAAGTTTTTGAACGAAACATAAATGATGATGAAACAGTAAAAGATATTACAAATATAATGGCAAATAAAATTATCAAATATGCAGCAAAACAAAAAGAATATACGGAAATAGAAGAATTAGACAATAAGGAAATCATTAATTGGTTTCTACCTCGTTATAAAGAAGCATCAAAAGAATGGCAACTTCATAATAATGAAAAGCCACTAATAAATATATTAAATTTATTAAATAACAATAAATTAAAACTGGAGGCAAAACATGAAAATACTCTTCTCCCCAAGTGAAACAAAATACAAAGGTGGTACAAAAGAACCAATGTCACAAGACACTTTCTTATTTCCTGATCTTTTTGCTTACAGGATGAGAGCAGTTACTAAATATCAAAGTTTTTTAGATACTGCAACAGATGATCAACTTGCTAAATTATTTGGTACAAAAAAAAGCGATCTAATATCTTACTATAAGGGCAATCTTCTTGAAAAAGAACTTATGAAAGCCATTGAAAGATATGACGGCGTTGCTTATGATTATTTGCAATATAAGGAACTGGAAGATGTTGCTCAAAAATACATTGATACAAATGTAATAATCTTCTCAAATTTGTATGGTCCAATACTTGCCAGTAATAAAGTTCAAGACTACAAATTAAAACAAATGGAAAAATTAGATGATTTCGTTTTAGAAAAATACTATAAAGAACATTTCAGTGATCATTTGGATGAATTTTTAAGAGATGAAGATATTTTAGATCTTCGTGCTGGTTTTTATGAAAAATTTTACACAATATCTAAACCATATACAACAATGAAATTTATCAAAGATGGAAAAGTGGTTAGTCACTGGGCTAAAGCATATCGAGGTATAGTTCTAAGAGAAATGTCAAAAAACAATATCCAGTCTATATCTGAACTTATGAATATGGAAATAGATAACTTGAGTATTCATGAAATTAAAGAACAAAAAAATAAAAAAGAAATCGTATATAATATCTTAGAATAATATGTAAGTTTAAATGAACATTGAAAATTGCAATTTTGTAAAGTAAATACATATAATTAGAATTATTAAATTTGTAAAGTTTAGATATAATAACTACATCTAAACTTACAATACGAAGGTTGTTACATGAAAATGCCTTTATTCTATGGCTATGCAAGAGTTTCTACCTCTTTTCAGTCTCTAAAAAATCAAAGACATGAAATATTTGAATATGCTCACAAAAATAATATATTAATTGATAAAATTGTAGAAGTTGAAATTTCATCAAATAAAAATAAAAATGAAAGATTAATTGATGAGACATTAAACAAATTGACTAAAGGAGATGTTCTCATTGTCACAAAACTCGATAGACTAGGAAGAAGTACAATTGAAGTTCTCCAAATAATAGAAAATATAAAATCAAAAGGGATTATTTTACATATTATCAAAGATAGATTGATAATTGATGGTAGTGTTTCAAACTCTGTTAATGATATGCTATTAACTTTATTGAGCGGTTTTGCACAAATGGAAAGAGATTTTATTAGTGAAAGAACAAAGTCTGCTTTAGCTCAAAGAAAATCACAAGGCATTAAATTAGGTAGAAAAAAAGGAACAATTGTAAAATCTATTTATGATGAACATTTTGAAAAAATTAAAACATTGATGGATAAAAAAGTAACTGTTTCTAATATTAGTAAAATTATAGGTATAGGGACTAGACAAAGTTTGACTAACTATATAAAATCTAGAATCAAAATTTAATTCAAAGAATTAAATTTTTCAATATCTGCAAGTGTACAATTTAAAGATATCCAAAATATACTCTCTCCAATAGGATATTTTTTTAAATTTTTAGCATCTAGATACTCTTTTTCTTCATAAATAATTACATCATCAATTTTATAAAGTATTTTTTCATTTGATTTAATATCATATTCATTATCTAAAACTTCACAAATGTATAAATCTATATTATTTAATAATAATTGGGTATTTTTATTTAAATTAAAAGATTTTATTTCAACTAAAGAATATTTAACAAATAAATCCTCATAATTTATGATTAAAGTATCCAATAATTTTGAAATACTTCCAAATTTGAGCTTATTGTTTAGATTTATGAGTGATTCTAAAGTTTTTCTATCAATTTTTATAAATGAAAATTTTTCATTTACATCATTATGATTTATTCTATTTGAAATTTCATTAATTTTTGACTCCCATTGAGAAATAGTTTTTTTTAATTCATAATATGCTTTTGTATTCGTTTTAATTTTAGTATTTATAATATTTTTTAACTCATTACTTATTTCAGTAAGAATCTCTTTTTTTAATACTAAAACTTCTTGACTATATGTACTCATTATTACCTAACCATAGATAGTTGTTAAAAGATTTTATTCAAATTATACTTATAAAAAACTAACTATGGGTATTTATATTGATTAAAAACAGTGAATTTTCTAAAGATGACATTCAAAGAATTTATAAAACTATAGGTAAAAATGTAAAAAGAATTAGAGAAGAAAAAGGAATAAGTCAACTAAATCTTGCAATGGCTATCGGTCATAAATCAGTAGGTGTAATATCTAACTGTGAATTATGTCTTCAAAATAAACACTTTAACATTGAACATTTAGTTAAAATCGCTGATGTTTTAGATGTAGATATCAGAGACTTTTTTGAGAATGTTTTAGTATAATAGAAATAATATTTTAAATTTATATTACGAACTAAAGCAAATGTAATATTTAAGAATTTAAAAGGAGGATAAAGTGACTAATAATAGAAGAAAACAAATCAATGAACTTGCAGAAACAATTAGAGCTGAAGCAGGATTGATAACTCCTTTAACTTTAGAACAGTTGCAAAACTTTGTGTATGAGCTTGGTGGAACACTTGAATATTCAGAGTTGGATGAAGATACCGATGCAATTATTGTAAGAAATAATAATAATAATTTTAATATTAGATTAAATAATCTAAATAATGTAAGTGAAGAAAGAAAGAAATTTACTTTATGTCATGAGTTAGGTCATCTTTTTCTTCATATGAATTATTTAGATGAAGATGCATGGAATGACTCTGATAATTATGAAGATACTGCTTATGCTAGAAATGGCTATTCTGAAGAAGAATATGATGCACATGAATTTGCCGCAGCACTACTCATGCCTAAAGAAGAATATAAAGATATTGTAAAAAATAACACTGAAAATGGAATTTGTAATATCTATCAAGTTTCAATTTATTTTGGTGTATCACTTGAAGCTGCAACAAATCGAGGGAAATGGCTTGGTATTTTAAAATGGTAAATAATGAATTAAAATCAAGATTAAGAGAAAAAACAAAAGATATTAACAATCTTGAAACGAGCAAAAGAGAAGGAATATATTTATTTTTATCATTTGATTTAGCTAATGCAACAGAATATAAAATAAGAAATTATAAATGGCATGATACATTTAATAAATTTTATAATCATATAACTAAAGAAATCATTGATGAAAATTCACCAATAAAAAATGCAAAAATATGGAAATTTATCGGAGATGAAGTACTTTTTTATTTGAAAATTACTGATAAAGTAGAATTATTTAAAACTCTACCATATGTTTACAAAATAGTAAAAAATATAGAGAATAAACTAGGTAAAGAATCTCATTATTATGATAAATTATATATAAAAACTACAATTTGGATTGCTGATATATTAGATGAACAAGATTTAAGTAAAGAAGAATTTTCAACAGAAAAAGCTACAAATATTATATTTTCTCCACCTTTTGAAAATACAAATGTACTTCTCAATAAACCAGATTTTTTAGGATTTGAGATAGATTTAGGATTTAGAATATCAAAATTTTCTCATCATAGTGTAATTGCAATTGGAGCTAAATTAGCATATCTTTTATATAAAAATAGACAAGATTTAAAAGATAAATATAAATTAGATTATCAAACAGGTGAAATAGATAAAAACCTTAAAATTGTTGATTATGCAAGTTTAAAAGGAATCTGGAGGAATCATAAGTATCCTATTATTTGGTATTCTGAAAATTGGGATATAGATTCAATGTTTTTATATGATGAACATTTTAATAATGAATTTATTGAAAATCTAAAAGACAAAATTATAAATAAATCATTAGAAGGTATTGATAAATTAGAAAAAATTTTTAGAGATATTAATCAAATAGATGATGTTGATAAAATTATAGAAAAAATTTCAACAACAAAACCTGAAAGAAATATTGAGATACAACTTGATAAAGTATCTGAAGTACATGTTGCATTAATATGTTTTAATAATGATAAAACTAAAATACTAGGGGCATTGAGAAAAGAAAATAAAAAAAGATTCCCAAATATGTGGGAATTTGGATGTGGACAAATTTCATTAAATGAAACATTTGAAGATACTGCAAAACGTACATATAAAGAAGATTTTGGAATAGATATTAATATATTAAATGAAAATATTCCTATTGCAACTTATTCCTTTGAAGATAGTTTAAATCAAAAAGTACCAGGATTAATATTAATTGGATATCAAATTGATAAAAAAAATATTGAACAAAAGAAATACAAAGAAGTTAAGTGGCTTTCTTTAGAAGATATAAATTCAATAAATACTATTTCAATAAATCAATATGTAGATAATTTTAAAGAAAATGCTCTAAAAGCATTTGAAATAATAAAAAACTAAATTTAAATAATTATGCAAATCTATAAATTAAAAGAATAATTATGTTAAAATTGACATTATTTGTCACTAAATATTTATACAATTACACCAAATTATTCAAAAGGTGAAAAATGAAAAGAAATATTAATAATATTATTAACAATTTTAATTTACAAAAACATATTTCATATCAAATTGTTTTTAGTTTATTTATATTAAAAAACTTAGCTAATAAAGAAAAATATTCTAATGTTGGTATTCAATATTTTAGTGATTTTAAGTCATTGTGGAACAATCTTATAAATTTTGATAACCCAGAAGAGAGAAAGCAATATTTTATTTATGCATATTTGCCAGCATTACAAAATCATAATATAAGTGAGAATTTTAACTTATTATTTAGAAATTTTCATATTCCTTTTATAGATATTGACAATACTAATTTTAGTAATTATATTGATATTGTAGATTCTTCAACTATTGAAGAAACTATAGAGTTTATTTCAGATGTTCAAAATGATTTTAGATGGCAAACGATTAAAACATTAGATAATAAAATACAAGAAAATATAATAAGACTATTAGATATAAAAAAAGAAGATAAAGTATTAGATTTAAATGTTGAATCAAGTAATTTTTTATCATTATTAACTAATAATTCAAATAGAAATACTGGATTTCTTCAAAGTCATCAATCCCTATTAATTAGATTTTTAGAGCTATTATTAAACAACAATGAAAATACTAATTTAATATTTAATAATCCTTTATCTCAATACAGTGATAAATTAGATAATAATTTTGATGCAATATTTACTATCCCAGTATTTGGCTTAAGATTATCAAGACAAGATTATGATTTAGATTTTCCTATACAAGCATCAATTTCACATAATTTATATATTCAAAAAGCATTAAATTCATTAAAATATGATGGTAGATGCCTGATTATTGTTCCTTATGGATTTTTGAATCAATCGAGTAAAGAAACTGAAAATATTAGAAAATTTATTTTAGATAAACTTGTATGTATTGTTAATCTAGGAACTATTTTTAAACCATCAGTGGGTATTAAAGTAAGTTTATTATTACTAAAAAATGACAATCATAATAATCAAATACTAATGTCAAATTATCAAGACTATAAAATATTTCCTTTAGATAAATTTACATTATTTACAGAAATATTTGTAAATTCTAAATATAACTTAGAGCAATTTAATTTAAATGATATTGAAGATACTTTATTAGTTAATAAACAGGATATTATTGATAATAATTTTATTTTAGATTTTAATAGATATAAGCCATTGGAAGATTTTAATATTAAAATTAAGCATCCAAGTGAATTAATAAAAGATATTGAAATGGATGCTAAATCATTACTTGAGTCTATTTCAAATATTTCATATAAACTTAATAATTTAAAAATTGAAAAAACTAATCTGCAGACATTAAAATTAGAAGATATATCTTTATCAAAAGAAATTAAATTAGGAAAACCTCTACCTAAGGATAACATTGAAAGTGGTGAAATTCCCTATGTAAATATTTCTGATATTACTAGATGTACAACAGATTATTTAGATTCATCTGAAGTTATGATTAGTGATGATTTTGCATACAGACATAATTTAACTGTTGTTGAACCAAATAGTGTTTTATTGTCAGTTAGAGGAACTATAGGAAAAGTAATACTTACAAAAAGTAAAATTGCTATTTCAACAACATTAATTGCTATTGAAGTTGATACCAATAAAGCTAATGCATATTTTATATATCAATGGTTATTAAGTAAAAAAGAATATTTAGATGCAAATGCAACAGGTATGACCATACCTTCATTAAGTATATCTTTTTTAAGAGAGCTTAAAATTGAATTGCCACCAAAAGAAATACAAGATAGATTTGAAATGTATCAAAATGATTTAAACAACATTAAAAATGATTTAAATTTGTTAACTCAAAAAAATCAAAATTTATCAAAATCTATCTTTAATCAATTTTATTAGGAGTTTATATTGTTATCATATTCACTAGAAAATTTTAAATCTTTCGGTTCACGACAAAAAATACTACTAAAACCAATTACTCTTATATATGGTGCAAATAGTTCTGGAAAATCAAGTGTTATTCATGGATATTTATTTATACGAGAATTATTAAAGATTGGAAAATGTGATTTAAGTAGTTTCACAATAGGTGGAGAACTATTAGACTTAGGTGGTTATAAACAATATTTACATAAAAAAGAGTATAGAAATAGAAATTTATTTATTGAAGTTGAACTCAAAAAATATAAATTAATTTTAGAAATAACAGCAGATGGTTTAGATAAAAAAGAATTGAAAAGTAGTGCTTATTTATTTTCATTAACTATATTTAATTATGATGAAAATAGTGAATTTAAATTTACTAGAAATAAATCTACAAAAGAATTCTTGTTTGAACATTATAATAAAGAGCCTGCAGAACATACATTTACTTTAGATTTAGAAAAACCTATACAAAATCAAATTCCTCAAGTTGAAGGGCATTATGAATACATAGTTATTTCATACAGCTTAGAAGAAGTGATTAATGAAATTAATAGTAATTATGAAAAGATAATTTATCTTGGACCCATTAGATCTTATCCAACAAGAGATATTTCACTTACAAGTGAGTTATCTAAAGATATGGATTATAATGCTTGGAAGATAGTTAAAGATGACATAAAAGTAAGAGATAAAGTTAATAAATGGTTTGCTAAGCTTAAAACACCTTATGAGTTATCAGTAAAAAAATTTATTGAATCAAAAGATTACCTTAAAAATGTGTATGAAATTTTTTCTTTAGAAAAATTTGATGAATTTAATTTTACTTTTATCGAAAATGATGCTTTAGTTAAAGAAGATTTTGATTCAGAGGAAAAATTTAAACTTTATATTTTAGAAAAAATGTATGAACATTCTGATGAAATAGATAATCATATCATTAATAATTCTTTTGAAAAAGTATTAGAAGAACTTGTAATTAAAGATTTAAGAACAGATACAACAGTAAGTCATAGAGATATTGGAGTCGGCATCAGTCAAGTTTTACCAGTCCTTGTAAGTGCTTATGCATCTAAAAATGCAGTAATAGCCATAGAGCAACCAGAGCTTCATCTTCACCCAGCACTACAATCAGAAATTGCTGATGTATTTATAGAAACAGCAAAAGAAAATAAAAATACCTATCTGATAGAAACCCATAGTGAACATCTGCTTCTTAGAATTATGAGAAGAATAAGAGAAAATAATATCTCACCAGATGATATTAGTTTATTATTTGTTAATGTTGATGATGAGCAAAAATCTTCATATGTTCAACCATTAAGAATTAGTGGAACAGGAAAATTACTTGATCATTGGCCAGATGGTTTTTTTGAAGAAGGTTTTAGGGAGAGAGGTTTCAATAATGAGCAAAAATTTATTTAATATCATTTCCATTACACCTCATTCTTTTAGTAAAGAGAATTTACAAGCTAGAAATTTTGAGAAAATTACTAATTTTTTGTCAAATTTAACTACAAATGGAACGATTGTATTTTTTTCTGATGATTGGAAAGACTTATTAATTCAAAATATAAAGAAATTAGAACAAGAGGATTTTGATGATATAAAAAGCTTATTAAATACATTATTTTCAAGAAATAGAATGATATTGAATAAACAAGCTTCTTTTAGTAGTGAGCATGAAGAAGAGTTAATGAGAAAAACAAATGAATTGCATAAAATCAAAAATTTTGATTTATTAATTGGTATTAATGAATATCCTAATTTTATAAAAATTGAAGAATTAAAAAGAGAAGTTCTTAGATATGAAGGTGCAATTGTTGACAAACAAACAAGGGATAATCTAAAAAATATATTTATAAATATTTTACATTACGCAGAGATAGTAAAAATAATTGATCCATATTTTAATTTTGAACCTGTTGCTGGAGACAAAACTAGATATATGGATACTATTCATATAATTTGTGAAAATACTTCTGTGCGACATAACAATAATTTACGGGCGATTATAGAAATTCATACTTCCGTAAAATCTATTTTAAACAACGATAAAATTATCGATTGGAAATTTGTGCAAAATTGGGAATCTATAATAAATGATTTAGAAAAAAAATATAATCACAAAATTGAGGTTAATATTTGGGAAGAAGATAAATCTAAAGATGAATGGCATGAAAGATATATAATAACGGATCAATGTGCATTATCTATTGGAAAAGGTACAGATATAAATGATTTTACTGATTCAACTTGGTCTTTATTAAATTGGGATGATATAGATAAAACAGCATCAAAATATATTGAAAATAGAAATATCTATAAACTTATTGCTAAAGTTAATAGTAGTGGTTTAAAAAAAATCAATAAATCAAACAATTATGATGAATACAAAACAGAAGAAGAAATAGCAGAAAAGAAAGCTAATGTAAAAAACTTTAAAAAAGTATCTATTCCTCAGAAGAAGTCTTAAAAAATGAACGACATTCACGATACATCCCTAGAAACTTTAAAATTGTTAAAATACCTTATAGAAAATAATTCTATTTGCACAAATCAATTAAATATAATTTTAAATAATGATAAGTCGGAACGCTCAAACTTGAGACAATTTAAAACAATTCAATACTTTTTTAAAAAAGAGTTTGATGTAGATATCTTTAAAAAAAGCTCAAGAGGTTGTTATGAAGTTGTAAACAAAGAAGTGCTTAGACAATCATTGAATTTTGCAGATAAAAAAGAGCTTCTTAGCTATGTAAAGATTTTAAAAGAGATACTTCCAAACTACTATGAAAAACTTGATAGTGATTTAAAAAATGAGATAGAAAATAGCTCACAAAAATCAAAAGAGCTGTATTATTTTCACAACAACCCGCTTGAAGACTTTTCAAATAATCATCTTTTAAAAGAGATAGAGCAAAGCATCACAAAAAAAAGAAAAGTAAATTTTACATACAAAAACATCAACTATACAGATGCAAAACCACTTCAAATAGTATTTATGGAGGGCAATCTCTATCTAGCAATACTTACAAATGAAGAGCTAAACGGTGGCTTTAAATTTCTTAGAATCAACTACATCCAAGAGTATAAAGCTTTAACAATCGAGTATAACGAAACAGCAACCATCTCAAAAGCTTATGAGTTTTTAAAAGAGTTTCAAACACCTTTTGCATGGTTTGATAGTGAGTATAAACAAGTAAAAATCTCTATCTCAGAATATGCAAAAGAGTTTTTCAAACTCAAAAAACACTTACCATCTCAAGAGTACAAAGAGCTCCCCGATGGTACAGCACAGCTTGCATACTATGTAACAAACTATATGGAGATAGCACTACTTGTAAAAAAATGGTTTCCACATCTAAAGATAATTGAACCACTAGAGTGGAAAGAGCGATTTAACAATGAGATTAAACAATATCTTGAAAATGACAAATAGTGTCTATGAATATATTTATAATTACAGCATAAAACATAAAAGGAAGAAATAAATGATAACAAACGAACTTAAAAACCAAGTAGATAAAATCTGGGAAACATTCTGGACAGGAGGTATCTCAAACCCTCTAACAGTTGTAGAACAGTTTACATTTTTGATTTTTATCAAAAGCTTAGATACAGCACAAATCAAAATAGACAAAAAGAAAAAACTTGATAAAAATGTAAAAGATATATTTACAAAAGAGTTCGAACACCTAAGATGGCAA
>RRZU011013759.1_pt1 | contig 16160 bp, 17 predicted proteins | sample 2165561 | NCBI WGS metagenome assembly RRZU01 (sample SAMN10456909, study PRJNA506462) | wastewater metagenome | isolation source: wastewater sludge | place: USA: Moscow, Idaho
ATCAGGAATGGGGTTCCATTCAAATGATACCCGTGTGGTGGTTCAAAACAGTGGAAAACAAATTTTGCCAACTGCAATAGGAACTGATATTGGTACCATTTGGAAACCATTTCCAAAGTTAATCGTGAATTCGGCTTTATGGTATTTGTTTTTGGAACAGGAGTTTGTTTACGTAGGAGATGCCGGAATCATTGAGCCTAGCGGGAAGTCAAAACGTATGGGAGCAGATCTTGGATTGCGTTACCAGTTAAATGATTGGTTGTATTTTGATGCGGATGCCAATTATACGTATGCTAGAAGTATTGATGAACCAAAAGGACAGAATTACATTCCGTTAGCACCAGATTTTACCACTACAGGAGGATTAAGTTTTCAAAAAGTGAATGGTTTCTCAGGAGGAATGAGATATCGTTATTTAAAAAATCGTCCGGCAAATGAAGATAATTCTATTGTTGCCAAAGGCTATTTTGTTTCCGATTTGAATTTGAATTACCAATATAAGAAAATCAATTTTGGAGTTTCAGTAGAAAATATTTTTAATACTGAATGGAATGAAACGCAGTTTGCAACGGAATCCAGACTACAAAATGAACTAGAAAGTGTCGAAGAAATTCATTTTACTCCTGGAACGCCATTCTTTATGAAAGGAAAAATTACTTATACCTTTTAAATACAATCGTAAGATTTAATGGTTAATTTTTTTGGAAGTCTAGCATTTCGATACTGTTAGACTTCTTTTTATTTAACTACTGTTTAACTAAAAATAGTTTTGATAAAACAAATATTTATTTAAATTTATAAAAAATTTCAATTATGAAAAATCTAGTATTTATAGCCACTTGCGCTTTACTATTATTTAGTTGCCAAAATCAGGCACAACCTAAAAAATCTACAATGAATACAAACACCGCTACAACTGCAAAAGAAACGATTTATCAGTTTAAAGTAGAAGATTTATCAGGAAACAGTTTTGATTTTGCTTCTTTAAAAGGGAAAAAAATCATGATTGTAAATACAGCTTCAAAATGTGGATTGACGCCACAATACAAAGATCTTGAGGCAGTTTATAAAGAATACAAAGACAAAGGATTGGTCATTGTAGGATTTCCAGCTAATAATTTTGCTTCGCAAGAACCAGGAACGAATGAAGAAATTGCTACTTTTTGTCAACTGAATTACGGAGTAACCTTCCCAATGATGGACAAAGTTTCTGTAAAAGGAGATGATATGGCTGCAATTTATCAGTTTTTGACTCAAAAATCTAAAAACGGATTGCAAGATTCAACGGTGGAATGGAATTTTCAAAAATACTTAATCAACGAAAAAGGAGAATTAGAAAAAGTGATTGCTCCAAGAACATTAGTAACGGATCCAGAAGTATTGAATTGGATTAAAGCATAATTTACTATTGCTAGTTTTTATAAACCAAAAAAGAGATTTTCATTTGACTGAAAATCTCTTTTTTTTTAAGGTTTTAGCAATTCAAACATTAAGAAATATTTTGAATTGCTTAATTTTTCTTATTTTCTTAATGGTTTATTATTTTTAAAACTTTTCATTTTTGAAAATTTCTGCAACTGCAGCTTCGTAATTTCTAATACTTTGTGCTTTTTTTATTTTTTTCAAAACCTTATGTGGATTAGAAAATGTAACCGAAAAATATTCCCATAAATGGTACATTTTTAGCAAAATATGCGTCGAACCAGAAAGTGATTCGCTGTAAATAGCATATAAAGTATCGTGAAACGCACTGAACAACTCTATTTTGTTTGCAGGGTATTCGGATGTATTGTTTTTGATCATGCTAGGCAAAAAAGGATCCGAAATTAATCCTCGGCCAATCATCCAATGGTTAATACTTGGAAATCGTTGCTGCATTTCATGAAATTTAGCCACCGAAGTGATATCTCCATTGTAATACAATTTGTGAATTGTGCTGTCGATACATTGCTGAAAAGCATCCAGATGCACGCCTCCTTTATACAATTGTTTTCCAGTACGCGCATGTATCGCAATATTCTTAATGGGATAGGTGTCTAAAATAGGTAAAACATCAAGGATTTCTTCGCTGTTTTCATACCCCAAACGCATTTTAATAGACACTATAATGTCAGTTTCAGAGTGTGCTCGGTCAAGAATATGGTTGATTTTATCCGGATTGTTAATCAAACCGGAACCCATGCCAGACTTGGTTACCATAGGATAAGGACATCCCAAATTCCAGTTTAATTCCTTGTATCCCAATTCTCGAACATAATTGGCCACAAATAAAAACTCATCGGCATCATTTGTAATAACTTGCGGAATTACTTCTAAACCAAGGTTGTTTTCAGGAAGTAAATCTCTTTCGTAGGACCGTTTGACAACCATTTTTCCGTTCAAACGAATGTAGGGCGAGTAAAAAGTATCAATTCCTCCAAAAAGTTTGTTTTGGGCATTTCTAAATCGAAAGTCGGTAAATCCCTGTAAAGGCGATGAAAGTAAGGTATAGTCCATGAAAAATTTAATTGTGCAAATATACTATAAAGTCTCAAGCCTTAAAGTCTTTAAAGTCTATAAAGTCGAACATAAAAGACTTTTTAAAAAAACCAACCAAATTGTGGTACAAATTGATTTACTCTAAAATCAATTGCATGAAAACGGAACTGAGCCAACGATCAAATTTATAGCCTGATTCTTTAATTATACCAACGGTTTCAAAACCATATTTTTTATGAAAAGCAATACTACCTTCATTTTCAGAGTCAATAACTCCTATCATAGTATGGTATTTTTGTTTTTTTGCCAATTGGATAAGTTCAGCCAGTAATAATTTTCCAACTCCTTTTCCTAAAAACTCTACCGCAACATAAACAGAATGCTCCACCGTAAAACGATCCCCTATTTTATGACGAAAAGAGTCATAAGTAGCAAATCCAATCGTTCCATTTTCAGTTTCAGCTACAATTACAGGTAAATCACGGGCTAATTTGTCATCAAACCACAATTTATGGGTTTCAAAATTGCGTGGCTCATAATCATAAATCGATGTGCTGTTTAGTATTTGGTGATTGATAATTTCCAATATTGTGTCTAAATCGGCAAAAACAGCTGGTCTTATTTTGATTTCCATATAGAATATAATTTCCTTCAAATTTAAGAAAACTATTTAAGATAATAGAAAAACCTTTACAACTTTGTATCTTTGTTTCTTTGAAACTAAAACAATGATTTACCCCAAAATACCTTTAGCACAAAGCATCATTCAAATTTGTTTGTCCAAAGGAATCACCACCATAATTATTTCGCCAGGTTCCCGTAATGCACCGTTAACAATAGGTTTTGTTAATAATCCTGCCTTTCTATGTTATAGCATTGCTGACGAACGTGCGGCTGCTTTTTTTGGATTGGGAATCGCACAACAAACCAAGCAACCCGTTGCCTTGGTATGTACTTCTGGTTCGGCTTTATTGAATTATTATCCCGCTTTTGCGGAAGCATTTTACAGTCAGATTCCTTTGATAGTGATTTCGGCAGATCGTCCGCAAAGCAAAATTGATATTGGCGACGGACAAACGATTCGACAAGAAAATGTATTCGAAAACCATTCATTGTTCAACGCTAATTTACAGGAAAACGTTTCGGCTGCAAATGATTTAAAAATCAGCGAAGCCATCAATACGGCCATCACTCAAAAAGGTCCTGTTCACATCAATGCGCCTTTTGAAGAGCCTTTGTACGAAACCGTTTCAGCGCTTTCTGTGGCTGCAAATACTGTTGCTTTCGCAAATAACACTCAAATAATCTCTATCGAAGAGGTATCAGAATACGCAACGATTTGGAACAATGCTACCAAAAAAATGATTTTGGTTGGAGTAAATGAACCCAATGCCATTAGTAAAAAAACAATAACGGCTTTCGCCAAAGAGGAGTCAGTTGTAGTTTTGACTGAAACGACTTCTAATGTGCATCACGAGACTTTTATAAATACTATCGATACGATAATTACGCCTTTTACGGAAGAAGATTTTGAATACTTTCGTCCAGAAATTTTAGTGACTTTTGGCGGAATGGTCGTTTCGAAACGAATTAAGACCTTTTTAAGAAAATACAAACCAAAACACCATTGGCATATTGATCCTTGGAGAGCGTATGATACTTTTGGCGCTTTGACAAAACATTTTGAAGTAACGCCAAATGTGTTTTTTGATGCTTTTCTGCCCCTTACAAATGCAACGGAAAGTAATTATTTTCAGCAATTTAACGCTGTAAAAGTGTTGCGAAAGCTAAAAAGTGATTTTTATCTTTCTAAAATTCCTTTTTCAGATTTTAAAGTTTTCGAAAAAGTGATTCAGCGTTTGCCAATGAATAGTCAGTTGCAAATCAGCAACAGTTCAGCAATCCGGTATGCACAATTAATAGACATTGACCCTTCAATTGATGTCTATTGCAATCGTGGTACTAGCGGAATAGACGGAAGTACTTCTACGGCTATTGGCGCGGCTGTTGCCAATAAAAAACAGACGATTTTCATAACTGGAGATATTAGTTTTTTGTATGACAGTAACGCGTTATGGAACAATTACATTCCAAAAAACTTTAAGATTATATTAATCAATAACGGTGGTGGTGGTATTTTTCGAATTTTACCTGGGCATGAAGAAAGCCCAGTTTTTAATACATTCTTTGAAACTTCTCATTGTTTGACCGCTGAACATTTGGCAAAAATGTACGGATTTGAATATGGTATTGCCAGTGACGAAACGAGTTTAGTAACAAGTTTGAACGCTTTGTATGCGCAAAATGAAAAGCCTAGTATCTTAGAGGTTTTTACGCCAACTTTGGAAAATGACAGCATTTTACTGCAATATTTTAAACAATTGGTGTAATTATTTTAAAAAACACTCTAAAAGCTACTATTAATTGATTAAATTTGATATAATTAAAAATTAATATTTAACGTTTAAATTTATATTTATGAGTGCAAGAGAAGAGTTAATTGCAAAGTATGCAACCGATTTGAAAGACAAATGTGGTGTAAATCCAAATATGGATCTATTGACAAAAGTAACTATTGGTTGTGGTCCGTCAATTTATAATGCCGATTCAGCAACCGTTGCCGGAAGCCAGCAATCAGAATTGGATACGGTAAAAAATAATTTTCTAATCAAGAAATTAGGACTTACTGATGGACCCGAGTTAGACAAAGGAATAGATGCAGTTATGGAAAAATACGGTCGTTCTAATAAAAATAAATACAGAGTAGTAGTGTATTATCTACTTGCTATTCACTTCAAAAAAGAGAGTGTGTACAACTAATACTTTATTTGAAAACCTTATTACTGTCCGATAAAAAAAGCCATTCATTATGGCTTCTTTTTTTATCGGACAGTACCGTTTACAAGTATATAAAAACGGTAAATCCAAATTTTTAAAATTCAATCAAATGAAAAAATTGCTCCTACTAATTGCTCTTTTGTTTTTAAATATCAGCTTGGGACAAAAAATTGCAACTACCTATTACTTTATTCGCCATGCCGAAAAAGTAGATAATTCTCAGAATCCAGATTTATCGACAAGCGGTTTGGAAAGAGCTGCTCTTTGGAACAAAATATTTTCAGAAGTTAGTTTTGATAAAATTTACTCGACGGAATATAGAAGAACCATACAAACTGCAAGTCCTACTGCTACAGCACAAAATATCCAAATTAAACTATATAACCCTAAAAATATTACGATTGAATCTTTCAAAAAAGAAACTTTAGGGAAAAAAGTTTTGATTGTGGGACATAGCAATACTACTCCAAAATTTGTCAATCAAATGATCAATCAAAACATATTTACTGATATTGAGGATGGTACTTTTGGTAATTTATATATTGTAATTATTATCGAGGGTGAAATCACATTCCAATTACTGAAATTACCATAAGGTATTGCTAAATCTTTAATTTTTGCTACCTTTGTAAACTATGCTAAAAACAGTAAACATATACAATAAAAGAGCCAAATTCGATTATGAAATAATCGAAACATTTAATGCTGGAATTGTTTTGGCTGGTACCGAAATCAAATCCATTCGATTAGGGAAAGCAAATATCACAGAAAGTTTTTGTGAATTTAGTAATAATGAACTTTTTGCCATAAATACCTATATTGAAGAATATACATTTGGTAATCAATTCAACCACAAGGCAAGAAGCGAAAGAAAATTACTTTTGAAAAAAAAGGAGTTAAAAGGTTTGCTCAAAAGCGTTCAAGCTAAAGGATTGACAATAGTTCCTTTGAAATTGTTTACCAATGAAAAAGGGCTGGCCAAACTGCAAATAGGTCTTTGTAAAGGAAAGAAAACCTATGACAAGCGCGAATCTCTAAAAGAACAAGATACCAAACGCGACCTAGAGAGAATCAAAAAATCATTTTAAATTAAAAAATAAGGTCTGTGTTTTTTTTATCAAATAAAAATGACTAAATTTGTCAAGACAATTTAAAACATTTTTATTTAAATGAAAACGCTACTCAAAAATGCTAGAGAACAAAAAGGACTCAAAACCAGAGAAGTGGCACAGCTTTTAGGAATAGACCAAGCATTGATCAGCAAATTTGAAAGTGGCACCAGAAAACCCACCAGAGAGCAAGTCATCAAACTAGCGTCATTGCTGGAAATTGATTTAGAAACAATCATGGTTGCGTGGCTTAAAGAAAAAATCCTTTATGAAATTGGTCATGATGAGTTTGCGCTAAAAGCATTGCTAGTTGCGGAACAAGAAATAAGATACCTAAGCAAACCTGCCAATAAAAAATTATCTACTACACTACAGAAAATTTTAGATGAAATAGATGTTTTGAAGACAAAACTAGATAGTTTTAGGAAATTTGATAGCTTTCGAATAGCTCAGGCATTGGAATTAGAATATACTTTTGAAAGTAACCGAATCGAAGGAAATACCATGACCCTACGAGAAACTGATTTAGTAATCAACGAAGGTTTGACGATTTCCGGAAAAAGCATGCGAGAACATCTCGAAGTTATTAATCATCATGAAGCTATAGCTTACATCAAAGATTTGATGCAAAAAAACATGCCTATAAACGAACGCGAACTACTTACAGTCCATAATCTTATTTTAAGAGGAATTCACCCCGAAGATGCTGGTCACTATAGGAAAGTACAAGTGATGATTCAAGGAAGTAGTCACAAGCCGCCACAACCCTTTTTAGTAACTAAAGAAATGGAAGATTATTTTATTTGGTATGAAACTAATAAATTAAGTCTACATCCTATAGTTTTGGCCGCTGAAATGCACGAACGTTTAGTAACTATTCATCCATTTATTGATGGAAACGGTAGGACTTCACGTTTAGTTATGAACTTAATTTTATTGCAGCACGGCTACATAATTGCTAATATAAAAGGGGATTATGACAGTAGAATGCACTATTATCGAACGCTCGAAACAGCTCAAACTAAAAACAATAAAGAAGATTTTTTATTGTTTATTGCTCAAATAGAAAAAGAAAGTTTAGAACGGTATCTAACCATTATTGGTCAATAAATATGGTCTTCAATTCCCATCAATTTTTTGAAAAGAGAACCGAAGACTATTTTTAATTTTTATCTTCTAATAACGGAACAAATCGAAACTCACCAAACTCGTGTTTCTCGAATTGTGTTTCGTTTTTTCTGATTAGCAAAGTCATAATTTGCACCTCTTCACCTAACGGAATAACTAGCCTTCCTCCTATTTTAAGCTGTGCCATCAAAGGTTGCGGAATAAAGGGAGCACCTGCAGTAACAATAATACTATCAAAAGGAGCGTAACTTGGCAGTCCTTTATACCCATCTCCAAAAGAAAGATGTTTGGGACGAATATTCAATTTTGGAAATAAATTTGAAGTTTGCTTGAACAATTCTTTCTGTCTTTCAACACTATAAACTTTAGCCCCTAGCAGGCATAAAACAGCTGTTTGATACCCCGAACCTGTTCCTATTTCTAATATTTTGTGTTCTTTTTTAACTTCTAATAATTGGGATTGAAAGGCAACGGTATAAGGTTGAGAAATGGTTTGCCCTGCACCAATAGGAAATGCTTTATCTTGGTACGCATAATCTTCAAAACTGGAGTTTAAAAACAAATGTCTTGGAATCTTTTTTATTGCCCCCAAGACACTTTTGTCGGCAATCCCTTTTTCCTCTAAAATGCTTACTAATTGATTCCGAAGTCCTTGATGCTTGGCTGTGTCTTTCAAAATTTAATATTTAATTTTGGTAAAAATAGAAAAGATTTTTTGAATTCTAAATTTTAAATTAACCGAATAAATGTCCCATAATCAATAATAGATTAATGATTTTATTGTTATTTTTGTACAAATTACAACATTATGCTGAAAATTGGAGTGTTAGGTGCCGGTCATCTAGGAAAAATACATTTGCGTTTATTACAACAATCTGATAAATATGAATTAGTCGGTTTTTATGACCCTAATCAGGAGAATGCTGAAAAAATTTCTAAGGAATTTGGCTATAAACATTTTAGCACAATTGCAACACTAATTCATGCAGTTGATGTAATTGATATTGTTACACCAACTCTTTCGCACTACAAATGTGCCAAAGTAGCCATCAAATCGGGCAAGCATGTTTTTATTGAAAAACCCATTTCAAATACGGTTGAAGAAGCCGAAGAAATTATCGCTTTGGCAAAAGAATATAATGTCAAAGGTCAAGTTGGTCATGTAGAACGTTTCAATCCTGCATTCATCGCTACCAAAAACATGATTGAAAACCCTATGTTTATTGAGGCGCATCGTCTTGCTGAATTTAATCCTCGCGGAACCGATGTTCCCGTGGTTTTAGATTTGATGATTCATGATATTGATGCTATTTTGAGTGTTGTAAAATCAAAAGTGAAAAACATTAGTGCGAGTGGCGTTTCGGTTATTAGTGATACTCCGGATATTGCCAATGCAAGAATAGAATTTGAAAATGGTTGTGTCGCGAATTTAACGGCGAGCCGAATTTCGATGAAAAACATGCGTAAATCTCGTTTTTTTCAAAAAGACGCTTACATCTCGGTTGATTTCTTAGAAAAAAGATGTGAAGTGGTTAAAATGAAAGATGCTCCGGAATTCCCAGGTGACTTTGATATGATTTTACAAAATGCCGAAGGAGTAAAAAAACAAATTTACTTTTCCAATCCAGATGTACAACAAAACAATGCAATCCTAGATGAACTGGAATCTTTTGCAGACGCCATAAATACTAATGCTACTCCTGTTGTAACATTGGAACAAGCTACCGAAGCTTTAAGAGTGGCGTACCAAATCATTGATTGTTTTAAGAAATAATAAAATTTGATTAAGGTTTAAACTAAAAAATATGAAAACAATAGCTGTAATCGGGGCAGGAACAATGGGCAATGGAATCGCGCATACCTTTGCACAAAGTGGCTTTACCGTAAAACTAATAGATGTTTCTGAAAAATCATTGGATAAAGGAATGGCAACTATCGCCGCCAATTTGGACCGCATGATTGCAAAAGGGAGCATCACCCAAGAAGACAAAGCAAAAACAATTACGAATATCATCACTTATACTGATATCAAAGACGGTGTTGTAGGCGTGGATTTAGTAGTTGAAGCTGCAACTGAAAACGTTGAACTAAAACTAAATATCTTCAAGCAACTGAACGAAGCTTGTTCTCATAATACAATCTTGGCAACCAATACTTCTTCTATTTCTATTACGCAAATTGGAGCTGTTGTAGCGCATCCGGAGCGTGTAATTGGTATGCACTTTATGAATCCTGTGCCAATTATGAAATTGGTAGAAATCATTCGTGGTTATACTACTTCAGACGAAGTGACGAAAATAATTATGGATCTTTCTGCGAAATTAGGAAAAACGCCTGTTGAAGTAAATGATTATCCTGGTTTTGTTGCCAATAGAATTTTGATGCCAATGATCAACGAAGCAATCGAAACATTATACAACAAAGTTGCTGGAGTTTATGAAATTGATACGGTTATGAAATTGGGAATGGGACACCCAATGGGACCTTTGCAACTTGCTGATTTTATAGGTCTTGACGTATGTTTAGCTATTTTGAACGTAATGTATGACGGTTTCAAAAATCCAAAATATGCACCTTGCCCATTACTGGTAAACATGGTTAGAGCTGGAAAAATGGGAGTAAAATCAGGCGAAGGTTTCTACGATTATGCTGAAAGTAAGAAAGCAGAAAAGATTTCGAAACAGTTTATTTAATAATTAGAAATTTTAGCAGATTTTAAGGTTAGTAAAAAATAACTTAAAAGTCTACAGATGTAATTTTTAACTAAATTCAAAACGCCAAACATCTGTTTATTAATTTCAAATTTGGATTAGAATTAATAAACAAAAAAATATATAACAATGTCAATTCAAACTAATTTACTCAACATAAAAGCTACATTACCGAAACAGGTAACCTTAGTTGCGGTTTCAAAAACTAAACCTGTTTCGGATTTAATGGAAGCTTATGAAGCTGGTCAACGCATTTTTGGAGAAAATAAAATTCAGGAAATGACCGAGAAATGGGAACAAATGCCCAAAGATATTCAATGGCACATGATAGGTCACGTTCAAACAAATAAAGTCAAATTTATGGCGCCATTTGTGAGCTTGATCCATGGCGTTGATAGTTTGAAATTACTACAGGAAATCAATAAACAAGCTAAAAAAAACAATAGAACTATTGATTGTTTGTTGCAGATATATATTGCTGAAGAAGAAACTAAATTTGGTCTTGACGAGGAAGAACTTACTTCACTCCTAACTTCAAATGAATTTCAGGAACTGAAAAATATCCAAATCGTAGGATTAATGGGAATGGCAACTTTCACAGCTAATAAAGATCAAATTAAGAAAGAATTTCTGCATTTGAAATCGATTTTTGATACTAACAAAAATCTGAAATCTGAAATCTGCAACCTAAACACTCTTTCAATGGGAATGTCTGGCGATTATCAACTCGCAATTGAATGCGGAAGCACGATGGTTCGAATAGGAAGTAGTATCTTTGGGGGACGATAAAGATAGAAGTTAAGATTAATAAGATTGCTTTGTTTCTCGCAAAGACTGAATACTAAAAATTGAACACTAAAACTTATTTTGTACGCAATACTCGACATAGAAACTACCGGAGGACAATTCAACGAAGAGGGAATCACTGAAATAGCTATCTATAAATTTGATGGGCATGAAGTGATCGATCAATTCATCAGTTTAGTAAATCCGGAAATTCCAATTCAGCCTTTTGTAGTGAAACTTACGGGTATAAATAATGCCATGTTACAATCTGCTCCCAAGTTTTTTGAAATAGCAAAACGCATCATCGAAATGACAAACGACTGTGTTATTGTCGCTCATAATGCCTCTTTTGATTACCGCATATTAAGAACTGAATTCAGACGATTGGGCTATGATTTTGAATCCAGAACACTCTGTACAGTTGAATTATCAAAAAGATTGTTACCAGAGCAACCGTCTCATAGTTTAGGAAAACTGGTTCGCGCGCTTGGAATCCCAATGGCTGATCGCCACAGAGCTAGCGGAGATGCCTTGGCAACAATCAAATTATTTAAAATTCTATTAGAAAAAGATTTAGAAAAAGAAATTGTAAAAGATTTTATAAAACTGGAATTCGAAAAAGGGATTGCTCCAAAATTACTGGATATTGTGGCGGGATTACCATCAAAAACAGGTATATACTACATTCACAATGAAAAAGGAAATCTGATTTATATTGGCAAAAGCCGAAACATAAAAAAACGTGTCAATCAGCATTTTACAGGAACTTCAACTAAGTGCAAAAAGATTCAAGCCGAAGTTTTCACCGTAACTTATGACGAAACTGGCAGTGAATTGATTGCTTTATTGAAAGAAAGTGAAGAAATAAAAATCAACAAACCCATTTATAACAGAGCACAAAGAAAGAGTATTTTTCAATTTGCTTTATATGCTGAAAAAGATACAAATGGGTATATCAACTTAAAACTTCAAAAAGCAGATGGTCGAAAAAAAGAAATCACCACCTATAGTTCCTTACAAGAAGGTAAAAATGCGTTGTTCACCATAACTTCTCAATATAAGTTGTGCCAAAAACTTACTGGTTTGTATGTTTCTAAAACAAACTGTTTTCAATACAGCATAAAGGAATGTGACGGTGCGTGTGTTGGTAGCATTTCTCCAGAAGAATACAATGCTAGAGTACTTCGTTTTATCGAGAAAAACAGCTTTGAAAATCAAAATATGGTTTTGATTGATAAAGGAAGAAACATCAGCGAACGATCGGCGGTTTTGATAGAAAATGGAATGTACAAAGGCTATACTTTTTATGATTTAAACTATCAAATCAACAATATAGAAGTACTAAGAAACATTATCATTCCAATGCAAAATAACCGTGATACTAAAAACATAATACAATTACATATCAGAAAGTATAAGTCATTAAAGATCTTGAAATTTCAAACGCATACCGTAACAACTAAATAATTATGCAGCGAACAAAGTCAATATTCAACACTTTTAGACAAAAAACCAATATTATAATCTACGGAACCAATACAGCTTCTGGCCGATTCTTTGATCTTGTTCTTTTAGGCGTAATTCTGGTTAGTATCGTAATCGTTATGCTCGAAACAGTAAAAGGAATCGATACAAAATACCACAATGAACTTATTGTTTTAGAGTGGGTTATCACAATATTCTTCACTATCGAATACATTCTGCGCGTCATATCTATCAAAAAACCTTTAAAATACATCTTCAGTTTCTATGGAATTATTGATTTGATTGCTACAATACCCATGTATTTTTCCTTATTTTTTGTTGGAACCAGTGTTTTAACCATATTAAGAGCTTTACGACTGTTACGGCTATTCAAAATTTTAAAACATCCTCAATTCTCCAGCCAATCCACACATCTCAAAGAAGCCATGATTGCTAGTAGAGGGAAAATATTGATTTTCATCTATTTTATGTTAATCAGCAGCATCATAATAGGATCGATTATGTATGTCGTCGAAGGAGACGAGGGCGGTTTCACAAGTATCCCCATCAGTATTTACTGGACTATCGTAACTCTCACAACCGTAGGATATGGCGATATTTCGCCCATAACCCCATTAGGACAAGCAATCGCATCGGTAGTTATGATAATGGGTTACGGAGTAATAGCTGTCCCTACAGGAATTGTTTCTGCTGAATTTGCGAACAGCAACCGCATAAAACCAAAGGAGGAACGAATCAATCCGTGCTCCGTTTGTGGAACTGAAGGACACGAATTTGACGCAAAATACTGCTACCATTGCGGTACCAAACTATAATTTATTAATTTGAAGCAATTCCAGCTGTACACTGCAACTCCTCGTTATTTCAGTTGTTTTTCTAAGGCATAAAAGGAGCTTCCTCTGGTCGCTCTTTTACACCAAGAAAAACTAACTTTCATAACTCCGGGGTTTCCGTTTCCATCTGGGCTAAAAAATATGAAATACGTAATCACTATTATCGGTCCTACGGCTATAGGAAAAACTTCCTTGAGTATTGTATTAGCGAATTATTTCAAATGCGATATCCTTTCCTGTGACAGCCGACAGTTTTTCAAGGAAATGACCATTGGAACTGCAGTTCCTAACATAGCAGAATTAAACGCTGCCAAGCATCATTTCATTCAAAATAAATCTATATTCGAGAATTATACCGTAGGTGATTTCGAGAAAGAAGCTATAGCAAAACTAGACGAATTATTTTTGACCAATGATTACGCTATTCTGGTTGGCGGTTCCGGATTGTATGTAGACGCTATTCTAAAAGGTTTTGATGAATTTCCAGAAATAGACGCTGCAGTACGTACTGAGATAACAACTAATTATGAAAAACTTGGAATTGGATATTTGCAACAAAAGCTTGAACTTTTAGATCCTGAATATTATAAAAATATAACTATCGAAAATCCACAAACCCTGCAAAACCCGCAACGAATGATGCGCTTTGTAGAAGTATGCATAGGTTCCGGAAAACCCTATTCTTCTTTTTTAAATCAAAAGCAAAACAGTCGCAACTTCACTCCTATTTTAATTGGTCTGGAAGCAGACAGAAAAATCATCTACAACCGCATAAATCAACGCGTTGATATTATGATGAATGACGGACTTCTGGCTGAAGCAAAATCGTTATTTCATAACAAAGAGCTAAATGCGCTTCAAACGGTAGGTTATAGAGAATTATTCCGCTATTTAGACAAAGAAATTACATTGGAATTTGCTGTTGAAGAAATAAAGAAAAATACCCGACGGTTTTCAAAACGCCAATTAACTTGGTTCAAAAGAAATGAAAATACCAAATGGTTTGATTTTGAAACTCCATATGAAACTATTGTAAATTACATCCGCTCAAAAGAATAAAACGAAATAATCCAAATTCATACTATTTTTCAATATGTCTATCTCTCCTAACTTCACCTCTATTCTTAGCAAAGACTGGGAAATCAATTTTACGCAGTGCGCTCCAAATGGATTTTTAAAATACACAGATTTATGTAATGTTTTACAATTAACCGCTGCAGCACATTCTGAAATTGGTGGTGTTAGTTTTACTGATATGCAGGAATTTGACCAGGCATGGGTATTGAGCCGAATGCGTGTTGAAATCAACAAATTACCCAAGTCGGGAGATATTGTAACTGTAAAAACATGGATTCATTCCCTGGCCAACTCCCGTTCTATTAGGGCGTTGGAAATGTACGTAAATGGAGAAAAAATTGTAGGTTCTGAGACTTTCTGGGTTGTTTTTAACACAAAAAAACGTCGCCCTGAAGCATTGGTCTTACCGTTTGAACACTTTGAATTATATCCAGAAAAAAGAGCTACTCTGAAAAGTTTTTCAAAAATCAATTTCAATCATGAGAAAGAAATAGTTTTTGAAAAAAAAGTGTTTTTATCCGATTTAGACATTGTGAATCACGTCAATAATGTTAAATATTTAGAGTGGTGTTTGGATTTAGTTGATCCAAAAATAATTCTGAATCAAAAAGTTGAAAGTTTTGAAATGAATTTTTTAAAGGAATTATCGCTAAAGGATGAAGTGATAATTCATGAAAATATTTCTGAAGAGGAAACTATTTTTAGTATTACAAAAGAAGACAAAGTCTGTTTCGCTTTGCAATTAAACTACAAATAAAATACGTGTTTAGATGCGACAAAAAAGCCCCAATTTCTTGAGGCTTATCTTATTTATTCTGCTACTTTATTTTTTACAACTAATCTAAAACCTTCTCCGTGAATGTTTAAAATTTCAACATCTTCATCAAGTTTCAAATACTTTCTCAATTTAGCAATATACACATCCATACTTCTGGAAGTGAAATAATTGTCATCTCTCCAAATTTTGGTTAATGCTAATTCTCTTGGCATCAAATCATTTTCGTGAAGAATCAACATTTTCAATAATTCATTCTCTTTTGGAGACAATTTAATTGGTTCTTCATTATTAAAGGTTAAAAAACGAAGCTTTGAATTCAAATGAAATTTACCAATATTAAATTCAAATTGTACCTGTTCTGCTTTAGTATCTGATGATTTTCTTTGAATTATTGCTTTGATTTTCATCAACAATACTTCAGAATCAAATGGTTTATTCAAATAATCATCTGCACCAGCTTTGTACCCCTTCAAGACATCCTCTTTCATTGATTTTGCTGTTAAAAAAATGATTGGCACTTCATTGTTTTTTTCTCTAATTTCTTTAGCTAATGTATATCCATCTTTGTAAGGCATCATTACATCCAAAATACATAAATCATATGTATCCTTTTTGAATTTTTCAAAACCTTCCATTCCGTTTTTTGCTAAAGTAACATCAAAATCATTTAGCATTAAATAATCTTTTAAAACTGCACCAAAATTAAGGTCATCTTCGACTAGAAGTATTTTTTTATTTACATTTTCCATATTCTAATTTATTAATGGTAATTTTATTATGAAGGTACTCCCTTTTCCCTTTTCACTTTCTACATAAACCTGACCGTTATGGTCATCAACTATTCTTTTTACATAGGACAATCCTAATCCATGTCCTTTCACATTATGTATATCACCAGTATGTTCTCTATAAAATTTTTCAAAAATTCTTTTCTGGG
>RRZU012479897.1_pt1 | contig 16157 bp, 14 predicted proteins | sample 2165561 | NCBI WGS metagenome assembly RRZU01 (sample SAMN10456909, study PRJNA506462) | wastewater metagenome | isolation source: wastewater sludge | place: USA: Moscow, Idaho
ATTAACTTGCTAGGAACTTATAGTTTTCACCGAGAATGGTTTCAAAAACACCTTGTAATAACACCTCATAAAATAACCACAATGATTTGGAATTGACAGTATAATGTATTATCTTTGTACCTATAATCTTACAGTAGCTTCAAATTATTATAGGCGCAAAGGCAGGAGTTCGTACTCTTGCCTTTTTTTATGTCTTGACGGTTTATTATTGCATTAACACGGTGTCTCGCGCCGGTTCGCACGGTAGCAAAAGGCTCCTGAGCAACCGTGTTACGGTCGTAAGACGGTTTATCATGCCCCAAAAGACGGTTTATGATTTAAAATTGCTCGTTATCTTTTTCAAAAAGTTGGTTATGTTTTTCAAAAAGTTGGTTATGTTTTACCAAAGTCTTGCCGCTCCCTGTTGCTTACCGGTTTACCCGTTAATAATATATAAAACTGCTCTTGACAAGATTTACCTGATTCATGATGTCAAGGGGTGAATTTGTAAAATTAGTTCTACTATGTGGCCAACTGAACTTTTTTATCCTCTTTGATTCTTAAATAGTTCTACTCTCTAGGGGGTATATTACCTTTTTCATTTACTAAATCAGCAGAAAACATCTTGCATATATCAAGTAATTTAGCGAATATTGCATATAAGTAGTGTATAATTGAACTGTATATTAATAGTTTGGTGACCATTAAAACACTAAAAATCAATAATATGCACGACTTATATTCTAACACGTTTTAGTGAATTAATTCCGCCAACGGGTAATATACAGTATATTATAAATTTCTGTTAACTATGAAATGCTCAACATTCACCGAACTATTTCTCTCTGAATGAGAGATTTTGGAAAATTAAAGCCGTTTTTATGGCTCAATTCGCGAAAAGATACATATCTTTACGGCGTAAATGCTTCTCTTATAAAGAGAAATATCGGAATTAGTTTCGAAGAATAAGTCCTGCAAATACCTTGCTATTGGCAAGTAAAACTGGTTCTGATGGAAGTCAAAAAATGGAAGAATAACGGGAAACACAAATTCCCAACTTTTATGATAATTATATATAACTGCTTGATATGTAGCAATATCTACGTTCTTGCAGGATTAGAAGTAATGCCCTTACTCGAAGTATGGAATCAAAGGAAGAGAGCAAACAGATATGTTGGTATGTGATGCGTGACCTCAAACGTCCTAATGCCAAAACTCCTGCTTACAAACAATTTAGAGATAATCATATTGAGGTGTTTACTCCTATGAAATGGTGTCTGAAGATCCAAAAGGGAAAACAAGTACGTGAAGAAATCCCATTTATATCAGATCTTCTTTTTGTGCATGCCTCCAGAGAAGTTATTGATCCCATAGTCGAAAAAACACCGACTATTCAATATCGCTATTGTAAAGGTGCTAATTATCGCAATCCAATGATGGTAAATGATTTGGATATGGAACGATTTATACATGCGGTTAAAGCATCGAGCGCCCCGAAATATTATATGCCAGAAGAAATTTCTTCAGAAATGTGCAAGCGTTCAATTCGTATCATCGGAGGTTATCTTAATGGTTACGAGGGTTTTTTATTGACTGTTCGAGGGTCGAAAGTGAAGCGCCTGTTGGTGCAACTGCCTAATTTCTTTTCAGTGGGTGTGGAGGTAAGTCCAGATATGATAGAATTTTTGTAAGTGTCATAGATACAGATGTATGAAAAACAATCAAACGGCAAATGAACCTTCGGGCATTCGTCTGATGAGATTTATGAGTTCTCGACTATTACAAATTGTTCGCAAGGAGCACAAAAATGGAAATAGTATTTGTCTATATGGAACAGGAGAATATTGGTCGGCATTCGAAAAATCGGCCTATCTGCTTTGTCAACTCTTTCCAGAGAAAGAAGTATTCATTGCTAAGCATGTCGAATATCCATTTCCAATTGTAATGACGTGTATCTCTGACGATGAATTAATAAAATATGGCAGAAACCATATTTTCCATCGTGATTATTCAAATTACAAAGAACTTTATTATCAGAAGACTCCGACTGTCCCATACCATATCTGGCATAGAGATAAGATGAATATGTTTGGATATGAAATAGATACCCTTTACCGAAAAAAGAATTGAATTTAATGAGATTATACTTTTAAAATAAATAATGAAAAATTTTGCGTTAATAGGAGCAGGAGGATATATTGCTCCAAGACACCTAAGAGCCATAAAAGATACAGGCAATACGCTTGTCGCGGCTTACGACAAGTTTGATAGTGTAGGGATTATGGATAGTTTCTTCCCTGAATGTTCCTTCTTTACCGAAAACGAACAATTTGACAGATATTGTAGTAAGGTTAGAAATACTGAAAAACATATTGACTGGGTATCAATATGCACTCCCAATTATACACACGATGCTTTTATTCGTTATGGGTTACGTATCGGTGCAAATGTTATATGTGAAAAACCAGTAGTTCTTAATCCTTACAACATAGATGCCTTAATGGAGATAGAGAAAGAAACTGGTGGCAAGGCTTTCAATATTCTTCAACTTCGTCTTCACGATTCCATCATCGCATTAAAAAAGAAAATAGAAGAAGGTCCGAAGGATAAAATATATGACATAGACTTAACATACATAACCTCTCGTGGAAATTGGTATTACACTTCATGGAAAGGGGATGTTCATAAAAGTGGTGGAGTTGCAACAAATATAGGCGTACACTTCTATGATATGCTTACTTGGATTTTCGGTGATGTAAAAGAGAACATCGTTCACGTTATGTCTCACGACAGAGTTGCAGGATATTTAGAGTTGGAAAAAGCAAGGGTGAGATACTTCTTAAGCATCAATGCGGATCATCTTCCCGCAAATGCAATACAGGGAGAAAAGAGAACATATCGGACAATTACGATCAACGGAGAAGAATTCGAGTTCAGTGAAGGTTTCACAGAACTTCACACCAAAAGCTATCAACATATATTAAACGGTGATGGGTTTAGAATTTCAGAGGCAAAGAGGTGCATTCAGATTGTATCGGATATCAGAAATTCCACCCCTATCGGATTAAAGGGCGATTATCATCCTTTGGCAAAACTCTCATTAACTAAACATCCATTCGGGTGGTAGATTTAAAAATCGATGGAGATGTATATTTCGACTCCATCCACAAAAGTATCTATTCGACAGATGCATCGGCTTATAGCCAGAAACCTTTAGGTGTTGCTTACCCTAAAGGTGCTGGTGACATAAAGCGCATTGTATCTTATGTCAAGGATAGAGGAATATCTATTATTCCTCGTACAGCAGGGACCTCACTTGCAGGACAGGTCGTGGGTGATGGATTGGTCGTTGATACGTCAAAATATTTAAATCATATCCTTGAGGTCAACCCAGAAGGTCGTTGGGTACGTGTAGAACCGGGAGTTGTGCTCGACGAGTTAAACCTATATTGTAAGCCCTATGGATTGTTCTTCGCTCCGGAAACATCGACATCAAATAGGTGCTGTCTTGGCGGCATGGTCGGAAACAACTCGTGCGGTTCACACTCTTTGGTCTATGGCAGTACGAGAAAGCACCTTTTAGAGGCAACTGTTATATTAAGTGATGGAAGTGAAGTTTTATTAAAACCTTTAACTCGCAATGAAGTCGATGCTAAGTGCAATCTTAAAACCTTAGAGGGCGATATTTATAAAACTATTATCTCTATTTTATCTGATGAACAAAATAGAAAAGAGATAATCAAGAACTACCCAGACCTAACGTTAACAAGGCGAAACACAGGTTACGCATTAGATGAATTGCTTTATACCTCCTATTTCAACAATGAGATTGAAGAGGATTTCAATTTATGTAAATTATTAGCGGGCTCAGAGGGAACACTGGCTATTATCAAAGATCTGAAACTCAATTTAGAGCCTCTACCTCCTAAGCACAAAGCAGTCATTGCTATGCATTGTCATTCTTTAGAGGAGTCGTTCTTGGCAAATTTGGTAGCATTAGAATATAACCCTGTTGCAATAGAGTTGATCGATGGAAAAATTTTGGAGTTAAGCAAAAATAATATAGCTCAAAACAAAAATCGATTTTTTATTCATGGAGAACCTAAAGCGGTACTTATTATTGAACTCGCTGAGGATTCTAATGAAATTCTGAAACACAAAGCAAACCTGATTATCTCTGCGTTGCAGAATAAATCAATGGGATATCTCTATCCTATCCTATATGGAGATGAGATATCAAAGGTTTGGGCTTTAAGGAAAGCCGGACTCGGTTTGTTATCAGGCATGATTGGAGATGCAAAACCTGTATCGGTTGTTGAAGACACTGCTGTTGTACCAATTAGACTTCCTGAATATATAGCAGATTTTAAAGCGATGATGGACGGCTATGGATTGAGTTGCGTATATCATGCTCATATCAGTACCGGTGAGCTGCACCTACGTCCTATTCTCAATCTAAAAGATGAAAAAGATAAAAAGCTATTCAGAAAAGTCGCAACGGATTGTACGCTGCTTGTAAAAAAATACAGAGGTAGCATCAGTGGCGAGCATGGTGACGGCAGATTAAGAGGTGAATTTATTCCTTTGCTTCTCGGTGAAAAGGTCTATTCTTTAATGAGAGAGATTAAGTACGTTTGGGATAGTCAAAATATATTCAATAGAGGAAAAATAGTTGACACACCTCCAATGGATGAATCTTTACGCTATATAGAGACTCCTTTGAATATCAAAACTTATTTTGACTTTACGAAACACGGAGGATATATAAGAGCCATAGAACAGTGTAACGGATCGGGAGATTGCCGTAAATCAGAACTTTTCGCAGGAGTTATGTGTCCTACGTTTCGGGCGACAAAGGATGAGAAATACACCACACGTGCGAGAGCTAATATGCTTCGTGAAGGTATTCTAAACGCTAACGGTCAAGATTTATTTAGTAACAAAGATATTATAGAGATCCTTGATGATTGTGTTAGTTGTAAGGGATGTAAAAGCGAATGTCCGTCAAATGTTGATATGACACGATACAAGGCTGAGTTTCTACAACACTATTATGACAAGCACCATGTTCCTTTAAGAACTAACCTTATAGCGAATATTACAAAGATAAATCATACGTTTTCGTGTATACCTTTAGTATACAATGCATTAGTTGGAAATAAGTATCTATCATCGTTACTGAAAAAAAGTATTGGTTTTGCTCAGAAGCGTTCTATACCCAAATTGTACAAAACAACACTTAGACAATGGTATAAAGGTCATTATAGACAGATAGAAAATCCCAAAGGACGCTTATATCTCTTTGCTGACGAGTTTACCAACTATATGGATGTTGAAATCGGGATAGCATTTATCAATTTACTAAATGGGTTGGGGTATCAAGTCGAGATTCCCAAGCACACCGATAGCGGACGAGCTGCATTATCCAAAGGACTATTAAAACAGGCAAAAAAACAAGCAGAAACAAATGTAAATCTACTTAAAGATATTATTTCGGAAGAGACTCCTCTTGTGGGAATTGAGCCATCCTCCCTCCTTTCATTTAGAGATGAGTATTTGGACTTAGTTGATATTGAACTAAAAGAGAGCGCAAAATCTCTATCTGAAAATGTACTACTATACGATGAATTCATAGTTCGGGAAATTGAAAAAGGAAACATCACAGCTTCGCAATTTAAGGCGGATGTCGCAAAAATAAAATTACACGGTCATTGTCATCAAAAATCTCTCGCTTCCATTGAACCTTCACAGGTTATGTTGTCTCTACCCCCAAATTATACGGTAGAGATTATTCCTTCTGGTTGTTGTGGTATGGCTGGCTCTTTTGGCTATGAAAAAGAACACTATAAGTTGTCTATGCAAATAGGCGAAACAACGCTTTTCCCTGAAATACGCAAGAGTGAAGATTACATAATTTCAGCACCGGGAACCAGTTGTCGTCACCAAATAAAGGATGGTACTGGCAGGAATGCATACCATCCGATAGAGCTAATGTATAAAGTATTAAAATCACAAATATGAAAGGAAATTTATTAAAAAAGATTTCCAATAAGGAAATCATTGTTGGCGTAGTTGGATTGGGACATGTCGGGTTGCCTTTAGCTGTAGAGAAATCGAAGGCGGGCTTTAAGACTATCGGGTTTGATGTCCAAGCTGAAAAGGTAGATAAAGTCAATCAAGGGAAGAACTATATTGGTGATATAGTGGATAAAGACCTTACAACAATGGTTGAACAAGGTATGCTCTCTGCAACCACAGATTTTTCATTCATTAAGGATGTTGATTTTGTTGCCATCTGTGTCCCTACGCCTTTGGATACACATCAACAGCCTGATTTAAGCTATGTTAAAAGCTCAGCCGAAGCAATAGCCGGACATTTAACCAAAGGGACAATGGTTGTTCTTGAGTCTACGACATATCCGGGGACGACTGAAGAATTAATAAAACCGATTCTTGAGAATGGCTCAGGATTGAAATGTGGAGAAGATTTTTATTTGGGTTTTTCACCTGAACGAGTAGATCCGGGGAATGCAATTTATAAAACGAAGAATACACCTAAAGTTGTTGGAGCTATCGGCGAAGATGCTAAAGAGGTAATTTCAGCAATGTATGCTGCCGTATTGGAAGATAATGTTCATTCCGTATCATCTCCTGCCGTGGCAGAGATGACCAAAATATTGGAGAATACCTATCGAAATATTAACATTGGTCTTATCAATGAGTTAGCTATTCTTTGTAATAAGATGAACATTAACCTGTGGGAGGTTATTGAAGCTGCGAAAACAAAACCTTTCGGATTCACTCCGTTCTATCCCGGTCCTGGCTTGGGAGGTCACTGCATACCCTTAGACCCATACTACTTAAGTTGGAAAGCAAGGGAATACGGTTTTCATACCTCTATGATCGAATCATCTATGATGGTAAATGACAAAATGCCAGAATATACCGTAGAACGTTCCTCTCAGATTCTTAACAGATATCATAAATCTCTTAACGGAGCAAATATTTTGGCTCTTGGAGTTAGTTATAAACAAGATATTGATGATTATCGTGAATCACCAGCGTTGAGAGTGATTGAAATAATGAAAGAAAAAGGGTGCAAAGTGAAATATTACGACCCATATGTTGCTGAGTATAAATACAAAGGAAAAAAATTTAGGGGCGAGGTGGAATTAACGTCTGATTTAATCAAGGGTTCTGATTTGGTAATTGTATTATCCGCCCATTCTAAGGTTGATTACGACTTTGTACAACAAAACGCCATTGCGATTTTCGACACTAAAAATGTTATGTCAAAGGTCATAAAGCGCGATAATATCGAACTGTTGTAGTATGGAGTATTTTGTTCATCAGTCATCATACGTAGATGATAATGTATACATAGGAAAAGGTACGAAGATATGGCACTTTTGTCATGTTCAGACAGGTGCAGTTCTTGGTGAGAAATGTTCGTTAGGACAGAATGTCAATATAGGAAATAACGTAAAAATTGGCAATAATGTTCGTATACAAAATAATGTCTCAATCTATGAAGGTGTTGAGGTTGAGGATAATGTATTTTGTGGACCATCGTGTGTATTTACCAATGTAACAACCCCCCGCGCCCATTTTCCTGTTGGCGGGGTTTACTCCAAAACATTGATAAAAGAAGGTGCATCTCTCGGAGCTAATTGTACTGTTGTTTGTGGACACACCGTGGGGCGTTCAGCACTGATTGCCGCCGGAGCTGTGGTTACAAAAGATGTGAAAGATTATGCACTTATGGCTGGAGTACCGGCTAAACAAATCGGTTGGGTTTGTGAGTGTGGAAATAGATTATCGGAGAAGTTAAGTTGCTCCTGTGGTAGGAGTTATACCTTGGAGGGTGAAGATCTAAAGAAATTATAGAGATATGGAGTTTAGAGATTTAAAAAAACAATATCAGATATTAAAAAAGGAGATTGATGAGGCAATGATTGAGGTTGCTTCATCTGGAGGCTATATCGGAGGGAAACATGTCTCGGAACTTGAAACTCGATTAGCCGAGTATGTGGGCGTAAAACATTGCATCTCTTGTGCTAATGGGACGGATGCTCTTTCGCTTGCTCTAATGGCTTGGGGCATTAAGGAAGGTGATGCCGTATTCGTTCCGGACTTTACTTTTTTCGCATCCGCAGAGGTGGTAGCTTTTGAGGGAGCCACCCCTATATTTGTTGATGTGGAAGAGGATGCGTTCAATATATCTTACACCGACTTGGAACAAAAAATTCAGCGTGTCGTAGCAGAAGGAAAACTTACACCCAAAGTGATTATTGCAGTAGATTTGTATGGGCTTCCTGCAAACTATCCGGCAATAAGAGAGATTGCCGAAAGATATGGATTGCTGATTCTTGAGGACGGCGCACAAGGATTTGGTGGATCTATCGATGGCAGACTGGCTTGCAGTTTCGGAGATATATCTACCACCTCTTTTTTCCCTGCAAAACCGTTGGGGTGTTATGGCGATGGTGGTGCGATTTTTACGAACAACGACCAATGGGCTGCACTTATACAGTCATTCAAGGTACATGGCAAAGGAAGTTTCAAATATGATAATGTTAGAATTGGAGTAAATTCTCGACTTGATTCAGTACAAGCAGCAATTTTAAAGGTCAAATTTAAGGCTTTTAGAGAGTATGAACTTGAAGACATTAATAGAGTAGCAGCAAAATATACCGAATTACTTCAAGGCATTGTCGCGACTCCCGTTATACCTGATAGCTACTATTCCAGTTGGGCTCAATATACAATAAAGCTCACTAACAAAGAACAACGAGATAATCTGCAGCAGAAATTAAAGGAGGCCGGTGTCCCGTCAATGGTCTATTATCCCACACCTATGCATAGCCAGAGTGCTTTTGCAGGTAATGATTATCCGGCTGATTTCTGCCCTAATGCGACCTCTCTTTGCCAAAGAGTTCTATCCCTACCTCTTCACCCTTATATGAGCGAGGAGGATGTGATTAAGATCTGCGATGTAATTAAACTATCTTATGAATAAATTCAATAGAGAGCAAATAGTCATAATTATATTCGATTTATTACTCGCTCTCTTCTGTTTCTGGATTGTAAGATATTTCGTTGATTTGCCCCGGTGGTATTGGCTTGTACTCTCTGCCGTAATATGGGTTGCAATAGGTGTTGTTTCTGGAAAACTTAAATTCCGAGAGTATAAACGAATAAGATATGCCTACTCTGGTATTATACTAATAGGTTTATTGTCATGCTTCTTTATTTATAAAACATATAAGTTATTCGTTCCTGGCTATGAGTATGATAACTCTATCATTTACGCTTCGGGGGTAATTATTATAATGGAGTGTTTACTCTATCTGTCTATACGTAATATTGTTTTCAAGAAGATACCCTATTTTTATGAACCACCAGTTATTACAGACTCCGAAGAACGAAAACATATAAAAAATGATTTTGATGTAGCTGCTTGTGAAATAGATAACGATATACAAAATTTAATCTCCACAGTTGAATGTGATACATCTGATGATGAAATGCTCGAATTATTTGCAAGTAAAAATAAATCTTCAAATATAATTCTTCTTGATTCAACTAATCCTGAATCTATTTTATGTCATAAAACCAAATTGCCTAAAATAGTGATAGCGTTGAGATTACTTAACGATATAACTCACTGCAATACTTTTTTTTCTTACATCAACTATTCATTGGGAGATAATGGTTGCATTATGTGTCAGTGTGAGACAACTTCAATCAGGAAAGAGAAAATATGTAAAAGCACACCAATAGGTATACGTCAAATGCTTTTTTTTTTGATTATGTTTTTAATAGAGTTTGTCCAAAGTTATCAATCACAAAGGGGGTATATTTTAAAATTACAAAAGGCAAAAAGAGAGCATTAAATAGAGTTGAGGTCCTTGGAAAACTATATAGGGCAGGTTTTGAGGTTATATACGAGAATATTACACATGGGCGATTGTATGTGATCGCACAAAAGGTAAAAGAACCTATACGTGACACAAAACCGAATACCGGACCATTCATCCGTTTAAGAAGAATTGGAAAGAACGGTAAAGAGTTTGGTGTCTATAAGCTCAGAACAATGTATTCATACTCTGAATACATTCAACCATATATTTACAAGCAATTAGGGTTAGCTAAAGGAGGTAAGATTTCCAATGATTATCGAGTAAGTCCATTGGGCCGATTTTTAAGAAAAACATGGCTTGATGAATTACCCATGTTGATAAATTGGATTAAAGGAGATATGAAGTTTGTGGGTGTCCGCCCATTAAGTAGTCACTATTTTAGCCTATACTCAAAGGAATTGCAAGAGTTACGAACCAAAGTAAAGCCGGGTTTATTTCCACCGTTTTATGCCGACATGCCCGAGACGTTGGAAGAGATACAAGAAAGTGAAATACGCTATATAAAATCCTATTTGAAGCGACCCTTCTACACAGACTGTCGCTACTTTTTTAAGACTTTTGTCAATATAGCATTTAAGGGAAAACGAAGTAAATAATTAGTGAAATATTTTTATGAAAGGAATAGTATTAGCTGGTGGGTCAGGCACAAGATTGTACCCAATTACAAAGGGGGTAAGCAAACAAATGCTTCCCGTATATGGCAAACCAATGATTTATTATCCAATATCAGTTCTGATGTTGGCAGGTATTCGAGATATTCTGATTATTTCTACTCCTGATGATTTACCATCTTTTAAACGATTATTGGGCGACGGGTCCAATTATGGAGTGAGGTTTTCTTTCGCAGAACAGCCCAGTCCAGATGGATTAGCACAAGCCTTTATTATTGGAGAAAAGTTTATCGGAGATGAATCGGTTTGTCTGGTATTAGGGGATAATATATTCTATGGCAGCGGATTTTCAAAGGCTCTGTTAGAATCCGTGTATGAAGCAGAGAATAATAGCAATGCTACCGTTTTTGGCTATTGGGTTTCTGATCCTGAACGTTATGGAGTAGCTGAATTTGATATAGATGGAAATTGTTTATCAATCGAAGAGAAACCGTCTGCACCCAAGTCTAATTACGCTGTCGTAGGACTATACTTTTATCCTAACAAGGTTGTTGATGTGGCAAAAACTATTAAACCATCAGGCCGAGGTGAGCTTGAAATAACAACTGTTAATCAGGTGTTTCTAAATAATAGTGAACTAAAAGTACAAAAACTTGGGCGTGGCTTTGCGTGGCTTGATACCGGAACGCATGATTCTTTGAGTGAAGCGTCTACTTTCATTGAGGTGATCGAGAAACGTCAAGGGTTAAAGGTTGCCTGTCTGGAGGCAATTGCATACAGAAAAGGTTGGATAGATGAGCAGAAAATGCGCAAGTTGGCGCAGCCAATGATTAAAAATCAATATGGACAATATCTTTTGAAAGTGATTAACGAACTTAAAGACGATAAATAATAGTGGAAGTAATAGAGACACATATAAATGGGGTTGTCATAATAGAACCACATATCTTCAAAGATGACAGAGGATATTTCTATGAATCATTTTCGCAGAGAGAGTTCTCAGAAAAAGTCTGCAATACTCTCTTTGTGCAAGACAATCAAAGTAAGTCAACCTACGGTGTATTGAGAGGCTTACACTTTCAGAAACCACCGTATGCCCAAAGTAAATTGGTGCGTTGTGTAAGGGGCAAAGTGTTAGATGTGGCGATTGATATTAGAATTGGATCACCAACATATGGAGAGTATGTAGCTGTTGAATTGTCAGATAACAATCACCGTCAATTATTTATACCACGTGGATTTGCGCATGGTTTTGTGGTACTCAGTGATGAGGCCGTATTTCAGTATAAGTGTGATAATTTCTATAATAAAGAGAGTGAAGGAGCTGTTAGATGGAACGACTCGAATTTAGGAATAGATTGGGGTATTAATCCCAATGATGTATTGCTCTCGGATAAAGACAAGGTGAACACTTTATTTCAAGACTTTCAATCACCATTCAGTTATTCGGAGAATTATTATGAGTAAAACATACTTGTAACTGGATCAAATGGTCAGTTAGGTCGTGAAATGCAAATTGCAGCCAAGACAAAAAATAAAGATAGGTTTATCTTTACTGATATTGCAGAACTCGATATTACAAATTTGTCGGAGATTAGGCGAATTGTTGCTGACAACGAAGTAGATGTAATAGTTAATTGCGCAGCTTATACCAATGTGGATAAAGCGGAGGATGATGAAAAAATAGCAGATTTGTTGAACAATAAAGCTGTTAGATATCTTGCAAGTATAGCCAAAGAATTTGATGCGACACTTGTCCATATTTCAACCGATTATGTTTTTAACGGAGCTGCACATTTGCCATATAATGAAAAAAATCCTACCGAACCAATAGGAGTTTATGGTAAGACCAAGTTGGATGGTGAGCAGAGTGTGATTGATTCAGGCTGTAACTACATTATTATTCGCACATCATGGCTATATTCGCAATGGGGTAACAATTTTGTTAAGACAATGCAACGTCTAACAAAGGAACGAGACTCACTAAATGTTATCTTTGACCAAATAGGGACACCAACATATGCAGGGGACTTAGCAAATGCAATCGTGACTATTATAAACACTAATCAACTTGATAAAAAAGGCATCTATCATTTTAGCAACGAAGGTGCTTGTTCATGGTATGATTTTGCTAAAATGATTTGTGAAATGAGTGGAAACAAGTGTGACATTCATCCTATACATTCCGAAGAATTTCCATGTAAAGTTACTCGTCCACACTATTCGGTATTAGATAAAACTAAATTCAAAAACACGTTTAATCTTTCCATTCCATATTGGATAGATTCTCTAAAAATATGTATCTCTAAACTTTAAAACTATGAAAAGGAATATAATGATAACTGGCGGAGCTGGCTTTATCGGCAGCCATGTTGTTCGCCTGTTTGTAAATAAATATCTGGATTATAACATCATTAACGTTGATAAACTAACTTATGCAGGAAATCTTGCCAATCTCGCAGATGTAGAAAATGCTCCAAATTATACTTTTGTAAAAGCTGATATTTGCGATTTTGAGAAAATGATGTCGTTGTTTACCGAGTATAATATCGACGGAGTTATTCATCTTGCAGCAGAGAGTCATGTAGATCGAAGTATTAAAGACCCTTTTACTTTTGCTCAGACAAATGTGATGGGTACACTATCTCTATTGCAAGCAGCAAAGAATCAATGGAACGGCGATTACGAGGGAAAACGTTTCTACCATATCTCAACCGATGAAGTGTATGGAACCTTGCAATTCGACGGTACGTTCTTTACCGAAGAGACATCATATGATCCGCACTCTCCATATTCGGCATCCAAAGCGAGTTCAGACCACTTTGTACGTGCTTTTGCCGACACCTACGGCATGCCGACCGTTGTGACAAATTGCTCGAACAATTATGGCCCGTATCAGTTTCCTGAGAAATTGATCCCCTTGTTCATCAACAATATAAGAAAGGGGAAATCACTTCCGGTATACGGCAAAGGAGAGAACGTGCGCGACTGGTTGTATGTCGTGGATCATGCAAGGGCGATCGATGTGATCTTCCATGAGGGGAAAAACGGCGATACATATAATATCGGCGGATTTAACGAGTGGAAAAATGTCGATCTGATCAAGGTGATCATCAAAACGGTAGATAAACTTTTAGGGAATCCCGAAGGACACTCATTGGGGCTGATCGCCTATGTCACAGACCGTGCGGGGCACGATTTGCGATATGCGATTAATTCGAACAAACTAAAGAATGAGTTGGGCTGGGAGCCGTCGTTGCAGTTTGAGGAGGGGATCGAAAAAACGGTTCGTTGGTACTTGGAAAACCAGCAATGGATGGACAACATCACATCCGGGGAATATGAAAAGTACTACCAAGAAATGTATAAAGGATAATTTGAAACTATGGATACAAATAAACAATGGGATACTGTAATTAAACCCCAAAATAAGTTGTGTGATATAGACTTCAGAGAATTATGGAGTTATCGGGATTTATACTCACTATTTGTTAAGAGAGATATCGTTACACAATATAAACAAACAATTTTAGGTCCGTTATGGTTTTTTATACAGCCGTTACTTACCACATTGATGTATATGGTTGTTTTTGGAGGTATTGCAGGTATTAGTACAGACGGGCTGCCCCAGCCTCTATTTTATCTTTCGGGAATCCTATGTTGGCAATATTTTTCCGAATGTTTGAATAAAACATCATCAACATTTACAACAAATCAGGCAATATTCGGCAAAGTATACTTTCCTCGATTAATAGTTCCGTTAGCAACCGTAACCAGTAATCTAATAAGGCTTGGTATTCAATTGTTATTACTGATAATTGTATATGCATACTATCTGCTATTTACTGAATTTACACTTTCCATTAATTGGACATTATGCTTATTTCCTGTATTAATTATTCTATTGGCTGGTCTTGCATTAGGATTTGGCATATTGATATCATCAATGACTACGAAGTATAGAGACTTGACAGTATTGTTTTCATTTATAATTCAATTATGGATGTATGCAACCCCCATAATCTACCCGCTTAGCACAATTAAGAATCCGAATATTTATATGTTAATGACCTTAAATCCTGTGACAGGAATTGTAGAGGCATTTAAGTATAGTGTATTGGGTGTAGGTGAGTTTTCTTGGACATTGTTAGGTTATAGTATTGGATTTATGACTATACTAATGATAGTTGGCATAGTTGTATTTAATAGGATACAACGAAGTTTTATGGATACAGTATAATAATTAGAAAATAATGACAGCAATAGAATTCAATAATATATCGAAACAATATCGACTAGGTTTGGTTAGCACCAAAACGCTATCTCACGACCTGAATCGATGGTTTCAGATGAATGTCAGGGGTAAGGAGGATCCTTATTTGAAAATAGGAAGTGTAAACGATCGTAGCGCTACCGCCGATTCGGACTATGTGTGGGCCTTAAAAAACATCGACTTTAAAGTAGAACAAGGCGACGTGGTCGGGATCATCGGTAAAAACGGAGCCGGAAAAAGTACGCTGCTTAAGATCTTGTCGAAAGTTACCGCTCCGACAACCGGAACGATCTGCGCAAGAGGTCGTATCGCATCGCTTTTGGAGGTTGGTACCGGGTTTCACCCCGAGATGACGGGACGAGAGAATATCTACATGAACGGAGCTATTATGGGGATGACAAAACCGGAAATAACCCGTAAATTAGATGAGATTATCGATTTCAGCGGTTGCGAACGTTATATCGATACGCCTGTAAAGCGTTATTCAAGCGGTATGACGGTGCGCCTCGGTTTTGCGATTGCGGCACACTTGGATCCGGAGATTCTGGTCGTCGATGAGGTCTTGGCTGTCGGAGATGCCGAATTTCAGAAAAAGGCGATCGGCAAGATGCAGGAGGTAAGTAAAGGAGAAGGACGTACCGTGCTGTTCGTTAGTCATAATATGCTAAGTATGAGACAACTTTGTAAAACAGGTGTTTTGTTGGATAAAGGAGGCGTTTGTTTCTCAGGTAATATATCGGATACGATAGCAACGTATGTTGCAGATCAAGTGGTTCAATCTTCATTCGATTTAGGAGAAGGAGATAAAGAGGCACTGTTTTTACACTATGCAAAGGTTTATCCAGCCGAAGGAGATATTATATATAACAGTTCGGAGATTGTTATTGAATTTGCAGTTACGGTAGGACAAACCATACCTTCGCTTGTTATAGGATTCAATATTAATAGTTCATACGAACATCCCTTAGCACGTGCCGATTATAATGATCGGTCGGGGGAGAAAACACTTAACCCCGGAACGTATGTTTTCCGATTTAAAATTCCCCCATTACGATTTTCCAATGGAGATTATAAGATTGTTTTTGATATTGCAATTAGAAATGTTAAAAACTATGCTACAACTAAATCCAGTTTATCGTTCAGTGTGACACCAGATGAAAATGGATTTGGAAATGTATTTTGTGAAGACATGATCATTAAATCGTCAATTATGAGGGAAGATTGGTTTGATAAATATGAAATCGTAAAATGAGTCCATTAGTATCCATAATTTTACCCAATTACAATCATGAGCGTAATGTTCCCGATCGTATCAATTCCATTTTGGAGCAGACGTTTCAGCATTTCGAACTGATCATTTTCAACGATTGC
>RRZU013324726.1_pt1 | contig 16154 bp, 16 predicted proteins | sample 2165561 | NCBI WGS metagenome assembly RRZU01 (sample SAMN10456909, study PRJNA506462) | wastewater metagenome | isolation source: wastewater sludge | place: USA: Moscow, Idaho
CACAGGAGTGGGCCATTAATCCATAACCCAATCTCGCTCCATCAATGAATAACTTCAGTTCGTATTTCCTGCATATATCATGGATGTCTTTTATTTCTTTTGCAGTGTATATGGTTCCATATTCTGTCGGAAAAGTAATATATACCAGCCCTGGTTGAGCCAGATGTTCAGTACTTTCATCATGAATAAACCAATCCATATAATCGGCAAGCTCCTGTGCATCCATTTTTCCTTCATGAGCTTTAAGGGAAATAATTTTATGCCCGGTAAATTCTACAGCCCCAGCTTCATGAACATTAATGTGCCCGGTTTCAATGGAGATGGCGGCTTCATAATGTTGTAGAAGGCTATCGATGACTGTCATATTGGTTTGGGTACCCCCGCTCAGAAAAAAGACATCACCTTGCGGTATATCACAGGTTCTTAGAATCTTGTTCTTGGCTGACTGACTCCATTTGTCAAAGCCGTAAGTAAGGCTTTGGCTGTCATTTGTTTCTATAAGATGCTCCAGCACTTTTGGATGAGCACCATTATTGTAATCGCATTCAAAGGATATAAGCATATTTTTCAAAAATATTAACTATTCCGATATTGTTTATCAGAATAGACTGTTGTTTTTAATGTTGTGTTAAAGGGATTCCAATAAACGTTTTATGACAACTTCTGCAGAAATTTCCCGATTAGCTGCTTCTGGAATTACTAAACTGTGATCGCTTTCTATAACGTCATCAGAAACAATGAGTCCTCTCCTTACTGGCAGACAATGCATGAAATAGCCATTGTTAGTCCAGCTCATGTGGCGGGTGTCGATTGTCCAGTCCATATCCTTACTCAGAATTTTTCCATAGTCGTTTTTATTTTTAACTCCCGGGCAACTCCAATTCTTAGCATATACAAAGTCTGCATCTTCAAGAGCCTTTTTCTGATCGTATAGGATTTCAGCATTACCTGTGAACTTAGGATCAAGCTCATAACCTTTAGGTTGGGTGATCACAAAATTAACATCAGCCGCATTCATCCACTGCGCAAAAGAGTTTGGTACAGCCTGAGGGAGGGCACGACAATGAGGTGCCCAGCTCAACACTACTTTAGGATGTTTGGTTTGTTTATGCTCCTCAATAGTGATAAGGTCTGCAAAGGCTTGAAGAGGATGAACCGTGGCTGTCTCCATAGCAAAAACCGGACGCCCGCTATATTTGACAAATTGATTGACGATAGTCTCTGCGTAGTCGTAGTCGCGGTCAGACAATCCTGCAAAAGATCTTATTCCAATGGTGTCGCAATAACATCCCATAACAGGAATAGCTTCAAGTAAATGTTCACTTTTGTCACCATCCATGATGACACCACGCTCTGTTTCTAGTTTCCAAGCTCCTGCATTGACATCAAGAACGATAACGTTCATTCCAAGGTTCAAGGCTGCTTTTTGTGTACTCAGACGAGTACGAAGACTGTTGTTGAAGAATATCATCAACAAGGTTTTATTTTTTCCCAGTTGTTGATAACCGAAACGGTTGTTCTTGACTTCTTGTGCCTCTGTTAAGGCAGTATGAAGATCTCCAAGGTCTTCTACATTGAAAAATGTCCTCATATTTATTTTATCCTTTCTTTATTTTGAGAAAACAGTTCTGTTACGGCCGAGTCTGTCCATGTCCTTCGATCAGCCATTTATAAGTAGTGATCTCTTCTAGAGCCATAGGACCGCGCGCCCCCAGTTTTTGTGTACTTATACCAATTTCTGTTCCTAATCCAAATTCAGCTCCGTCTGTGAAACTTGTCGGTGTGTTCACATATATGCAGGCTGCATCTACTCTGTTTTGGAATTTATGAGCATTCACTATATTTTCAGTAATAATACTCTCACTATGTCCGCTGCCATACATTTCAATATGTTGAAGAGCTTCATCAATAGAATCTACAGTCTTGACACTCGCTTGCATGCTTAACCATTCCGTGTACCATTCTTGTTCGTTTTTAATTTGGGTAAGATATTCAGCAGGATACTTACCTTGCAGTGACTGATAAGCTCTTTCATCAGCATGGAGTTTCACACCTTTGATCGCAAGAATGCTACACAGTTCTGGAAGGTCTTTCAATCGGGAAGAATGGATGATGATACAGTCTAGGGCATTACAGACACTGCTGCGACGGGTTTTAGAATTATCTATAATCTTTTTACCGATGGTAAGGTCCCCATCATTATCAAAATAGCAATGAACTACACCTGCCCCGGTTTCGATAACAGGTATTTTTGCTGTCTCCCTTACAAAATTAATCAGTTCTTTACTACCTCTTGGAATACACAGATCTATATAGCCTACAGCTTGTAACATCTCTCCTGTAGCCGAATGAGTAGCGGGAAGAAGAGCTGTTATATTTGGAGTTACTTGTTCTTTTTCCAATATTTCGTGAATCAGCTTGACAGCACCCTGACAGGAGTTGATGGCATCTTTGCCACATTTCAGAATACAGGCATTGCCGCTTTTCAGACAGAGTGAGAATACATCAAAGGTGACATTTGGACGTGCTTCATAAATAACACCGATGACTCCAAAAGGGACGCTGATTCGTCTTATATCCAAACCGTTCTCGAACTGTTTGTGTTTTAGTGTTTTGCCCAAAGGTGATGGCAAAGTGCTCACATGACGCATATTATCTGCAATATCTTTCAGCCGTGTTTCTGTTAAGAGTAATCGGTCATACATCGGATCGTCTTTTTTCATGTGTGCCAGATCTCTGGCGTTGGCTTTCAGCAGCAGAGGCGTCTCTGTGATGATTGCATCTGCAAGGTGGCAGAGTATTTCATTTCTCTTTTCATCTGTCATTAGGGTAAGAGCCTTACTTGCCTTTTTAACTTTTTGGAATATTTCTGTCAGCTCCATGTCTTTTCTTTTTAAAGTTATTCCATATAGAGATAATCGTAATGTATGAGAGGTTTGATACCATGGACGCCTATGTTCTTGATAGCATCTTTTGAGGAATAGTTGCTGCAGCCAACCGCAAAAATATTACTTTTTCCGTCTACAACATTGATGATATCTCCTTCTTCGAATTCTCCCTCAATAGAGGTGACTCCAACAAGCAAAAGACTTGCAACTTTATTTCCTTTAAGTATTTCTTCAGCTTTGGCATTGATATGTATTTTACCTTTTGCAAAGTCCTCACTGTGTGCAATCCATTTCTTCACCTGCGATGTAGGATTTGGATTAGGGTAAAACTCTGTGTGTATTGTCTGTTGTGGGTGGATAGCAAGATCAACAAGAATGTTGTCTGTTTTACCATTGGCAATGATGACACGGATACCTTCTTCCGCTACCTTACGGGCTATGTTGGTTTTTGTAATCATACCTCCTCGTCCAAAATCACTTTTGGAATCCTGAATGTATTCTTCCAGATTGCGGTCATAGGAAACCATTGGGATAACTCGGGTATGAGGGTCTTGTGGATCGCCATTATAGATGCCGTCTACATTAGTCAGAATGACAAGAGTATCACAGCTCATCATAGATGCAATGAGTCCGGAGAGCTCATCATTATCTGTAAACATCAGCTCGGTAATGCTTACCGTATCATTCTCATTGACGATAGGTATAACTCCATTACTGAGCATGACATTCATGCAGGCACGTTGATTTAGATATTCACCACGGGTAGAAAAACTTTCCTTCATCGTAAGTACCTGACCAATGGAAACATTAAACTCACGAAATAAATCATAATATAGGCCGACAAGTTTAACCTGTCCAAGAGCAGAGTAAAGTTGCCTTTGTTCAACACTGTCAAGCTTGTGGTCTACCTTCAATTCGTTGCGGCCACAAGCCATAGCTCCTGAAGATACGAGGATAACTTCATATCCGTGATTTTTTAACCACACAGTTTGATCTACAATTGCCGACATTCGGGTGACATCCAGTTTACCGTCATTACGGGTGAGGACATTGCTGCCGACCTTTATTACAATTCTTTTCATGTTGTTTCTGTTTGACAAAGAGCCGCGTCTTTCAGATGTCTCTTTGAATTTATTCGTCCTCCTTTTTAGCGTCCTTCTCTCTAATCTCCACGCGCCGGATCTTTCCTGAAATAGTTTTCGGTAGTTCATCGACAAATTCTATGACGCGAGGATATTTGTAAGGAGCGGTCTCATGCTTTACATGATCCTGCAGTTCCTTTATAAGTTCCGGGCCAGCCTTTGATTTATAATCATCACTTAGTACAATGGTTGCTTTGACTATCATACCGCGGATAGGATCTGGAATTCCTGTGATGGCACATTCTACTACTGCAGGATGAGTCATCAGTGCATTTTCTACTTCAAATGGCCCGATACGATAGCCTGAACTCTTGATGACGTCATCTGTACGACCTACAAACCAATAGTAACCGTCCTCATCGCGCCAGGCCATATCTCCTGTATGGTAGATGCCATCATGCCATGCCATACGTGTTTTCTCTTCATCACGATAATAGCCCTTGAATAACCCTAAAGGTTTTCCATTGAGCGTATTGATGCAGATTTCTCCTTTTTCCCCATCTTCACATTTTGTTCCGTCTGGGCGGAGAAGGCATACATCATATTGCGGGTTAGGTTTTCCCATACTACCCGGCTTGATCTTTATCCAAGGGAAGGTTCCCAAAGTCATCGTAGTTTCAGTCTGACCGAAACCTTCATAAATGTGGATACCTGTCTGTTCTGCAAATTTGTTTTCTACAGAAGGATTCATGGCTTCACCTGCGGTTGTACAATATTGCAGACTACTCAAGTCATATTTGCTGAAATCTTCCAGAATCATGAAACGATAAATTGTAGGAGGTGCACAGAAAGAAGTAATATGATATTTTTCAATGGCACGTAGGATCTTTTCTGCTGTGAACTTTTCATGATCAAAGACAAATACAGTGGCACCGGCAAACCATTGCCCATACAGTTTTCCCCATACAGCTTTCCCCCATCCCGTATCGGCTACAGTAAGATGGATACTGTTCTCATTTAAGTTGTGCCAGTAAACACCGGTGCTAAGATGCCCTAGAGCATAAAGATAGTCATGGGCAACCATTTTTGGTTCTCCACTTGTGCCACTGGTGAAATACATCAGCATCGTATCTTCATTATTGTTGATATTATCCGGTCGATGAAATTCAGGAGCTTTGATCCATTCTTCATGCCAATTATGGAATCCCTTGGGTACTGGTTTCTTATTCTCACACATTGAATTAACTGCAACAAGAATTTTTGTTGTTGGACTTTCGGGCATGGCCTGCATAATTTGGGTAGTGACATATTCATCATTGACGCAGATAATGGCTTTAATACTTGCCCGCTGGTTACGGTATGCAATATCTTTGGTTGTCAGCATATGAGTGGCAGGGATAGCAATAGCACCAATTTTACAAAGCCCCATCATGCTAAGCCACCACTGATAGTGACGTTTCAGAATGAGCATAACCTTATCTCCATGTTCAATGCCAAGACTCAGAAAATAAGCTGCAGTTCTGTCGGTCTGTTCTTTAAAATCTTTAAAGGTCGTCCTTACTTCTTCGCCTCTTTCACTCGTCCATAACAAACACTCCTTATCAGGTTTTTCTTTAGCCCATTCATCCATGACATCATAGGCAAAATTAAAATTCTCTGGAACTTTATAATGAAAATTTTTTTTGAAATCTTCCTCTGAAGTGAACTTAGTCTGTGTTAGAAATTTTTCTATCATTTTGATTCTTACCTTTAAATTACAAAACAAAGAAAGTGAGCTTGCTCTTCATTGAGCGCACGCATGCAATGAGGTTGTCTTCCGTCAAAGTAGATGCTGTCTCCTTCATTTAATACTAATATTTTTTCACCGATAGTTATCTCCAATGTTCCTTTGAGAACAAAATCGAATTCCTGACCGTCCTGAGTGTTTTTTGTGTGATTCTTGTTCCCGGGTAAGGGATCTACAACAGTATAGAAGGGATCTACTTTCCTGCGTTTAAAACCACCAGCAAGACTTTGGTATTTGTAATCATTGCCACGGTCTATTTCTGGTCCTTGTCCCTTTCGAGTTAAAAAATAAGAACTCATTCTGGGTTCTTCTCCAAAGAGTAGAACATCAAGATCTATGCCATATCGTTTGGATATCTTCTGAAGTCGATAGACTGAAGGATCAGCCTCGCCAGCTTCTATTTTAAGGTAGTGTTCTAGACTGATGCCGCAAAGTTCTGCAACTTCTTCTGCCGGAATATTCAATACATCCCGCAAACCTTTTAGCCTCTCACCGATTTGTCTTATAGATTCTTCCATAATTGTTTGAAATTAATACTAATCGATTCCAAAAGTACGAAAAAAACTTCTATTTCTATTTTTTTATAACTCTTTTATCTGTTGTAATTTAAATAAAACAAAAATGCTGCACACTTTAAAAGGCTTTGTGCAGCATAAATAATCTTCTTTAAGTAAAGGCTATAGTCCAGCCTTGAGACCTCTGATGACAGCAGATGTAAAACCGGCATGTTCCATCTCGTTGAGGCCCCTAATCGTCAGTCCTCCAGGAGTCGTTACTTTGTCTATTTCTATTTCAGGGTGATTATCATTGGCCTGAAGCAGGTCAACTGCACCTTTCACTGTTTGCAGAACAATATCTTTGGCTATATCAGCTTTAAAGCCAAGTTCTACTCCTCCTTCAGAAGCGGCTCTGATATACCTCATAGCATAAGCGATGCCACAACTTGCGATAGAAGTTCCTGCGCTGAGATGCTGTTCGTCAGTAATACAGATATGGCCAACATCATTAAAAATAGTAGCAACTTTATCTGTTGTTTCATTATCACATTCGCATGGAGCGATAAATGTCATGGATGACTTTACTGCAATGGCAATATTTGGAATAATTTGAAAAAGGGCAGGTTGCTCACCTTCTTTATCCAACCATTTTCGGAGCTGTTGTGAAGGGACTGATGCTGCCATATTAAAGATTATTTGTTTCTTATAATTGAGAACAGATTTAATCTCACTGATAACACCTTCTACCAGCCACGGTTTAACAACGATTGCTATATAGTCAGCGTCTTTGACAGCTTCAATATTATCAGTTGTCGTTTTGGCACCTGATTTTTTAAAAGGTTCTAGTTTATCAGTATGAGGATTAGACACCGTAATTTCGGCGTGTTTGAAGATACTGCCTTTGAGTAATCCTTCAGCCAGTGATCCTCCCATGGCACCGGCACCTATAATGGCTATTTTCATATTAAAATGTGGATAAAACGTTCTTGAATCTCTTTATAAAATCATCCACTTCGGCCTTGCTTAAAGAAAGGGGTGGAAGTATTCTTAGAATGTTTGTAGATGCACTTCCAGTGAAACAATGTTCCTCGTAGATCAGTTTGTTGCGTACATCCTTTTGTGGAATGTCCATCTCTACTCCAATCATAAGTCCTTTGCCTCGTACATCTGTAATATGGCTGTTCTCTTTTTGAAGATGCTTAAGTTGTTGAATAAAGTATTCACCTACCTCGTGTGCATTTTTTACGAGATCTTCTTTCTCAAAAACATCTAGGACGGCAAGTGCTGCAGTGCAGGCCATATGATTGCCCCCGAAGGTGGTTCCAAGTTCACCGTATATAGGTTTAAATTCGGGAGAGATAAGCACTGCTCCCATAGGGAAACCATTGGCGATACCTTTGGCGCATGAAATAAGATCCGGCCGGATACCTAGCCACTGGTGAGCAAAGAACTTTCCACTTCTCCCATATCCACATTGAATTTCATCACAAATCAGGAATGTGCCATATTTCTTGCAGGCTTTTTGCAGGCCTTGGGCAAATTCCGGTGTTGCGATATTGATACCGCCTACTCCTTGAATGCATTCAAGGATGCAAGCACATACATCACCTTTAGCAAGTTCTTTTTCCCATGCCTCCAGATTATTCATAGGGAGGAATGTGACATTGTCACTCTCATTGACAGGAGCTACAATCTTTGGATTATTGGTTACGTCTACGGCGAGGGATGTTCTGCCATGGAATGCCTTTTGGGCAGACAAAATTCGTTTTCTTCCATTTTGGAAAGAGGCGAGTTTTAAGCAATTTTCATTAGCTTCGGCTCCGGAATTGATAAGAAATAGCTGATAGTCTTCGTAGCCACTGATTTTGCCAAGGCGTTCTGCTAATTGTTGCTGTAAGGTATTGATAACAGAATTAGAATAGAATCCTAATTTGTTGATTTGCTTGGTTAGCATATCAATATAGTGTGGATGACAATGTCCGATGCTAATGACAGCGTGACCACCATAGAGGTCAAGATATTCCTGTCCTTTGTCGCTCCAGACCTTACAGCCTTTTCCTTTTACTATGTTTACATTAAAGAGTGGATAAACATCAAATAATTTCATATTAGAATGCTGAACTTTTAAGTTTTAATCCTGTAGTCTGGTCAAGTCCAAACATAATATTCATGTTTTGTACAGCTTGACCTACGGCACCCTTCAAGAGGTTGTCTATACAAGACGTAATTAGTAATTTATCGTCTATTTTATCGCAGTGTACTAATGCCTTGTTCGTGTTTATGACTTGCTTCAGATCGATCGGCTTGTCTACGTAGAAGGTGAATTTTGCGTGTTTGTAAAATTCTTTATAACCTGCTATAATTTCATTGATATCTTTTTCCGTATGAACTACTTCAGTAGCGAAAATACCTCGTGCAAAATCACCGCGATAAGGGATAAAGTCTATAGATGCATTAAGAAAACCTTGAACTTGCTTTAGGCTTTGTCGGATCTCTGGGATATGTTGATGTTTGAAAGCTTTATAGATACTTATATTGTTGTTCCTCCAGGAAAAGTGTGTGGTAGCTCCAGGCTTTTGTCCTGCTCCGGTGCTCCCGGTAATGGCATTGACAGATACATCCTTGTTAAGAAGTTGCATCTTAGCTGCAGGTAGCAATCCGAGTTGAATGCAGGTCGCAAAGCATCCCGGATTGGCTACATGTTGAGCTTTAGCTATGGTAGATTCATTTATCTCTGGTAAACCGTATATGAAGTCATGTGCATCAGCTGTAGGCTGCATGGTATGAACCATTTCTTGAGGTTCAAGTCTAAAGTCTTGTGCCATGTCAATGATCTTTATGCTTTCTGGAATTTGATGCTCTTTCATGAAATTTTCACTCTTGCCGTGGCCGAAACAAAAGAAAAGTACGTCAATTTTATCAAAAGGGAGTTGGTCTGTGAAAACAAGACTCGTTTCCCCATAGAGTCCTTCATGAATATCTGTAACTGGATTCCCGGCATTGCTAGAGCTATTGGCAAATACAATTTCGGTTTCAGGATGATTTAGCAGTAGGCGAATAAGCTCACCACCTGTATATCCGGCTGCCCCTAATATCCCAACTTTTATCATTTGGCATCTATTTCTTTTGGCATACAGATCCACAGGATAATATATGCAATTAAACCGGAGAAACAAGTACATAATGTAAGAATTACATATATGAGTCTTACTACAGCCGGGTCCCATCCGAAATAGTTAGCTATTCCGCCAAGCACTCCTGCAATCCATTTGTCCTTTTCAGACCTCGTTAATCTCTTGTTATTTTCCATATAAGGTTTAATTTAAAAGTAATATTTTGTTTTGCTTAGAGAATATTCTTTATATCAGATGATAAAATAAGGAATAATTCTATCTTTTCTCGTCAGGATGTATGCCATAGTATGCACGCAGAGGATTAGAACTGATTTTAATGAAACCTTTTGCATCCTGTGCTGTCCATCCGTGATTCATTTCACCATACTCTCCAAGTTTCGATTTGGTAAGGTCATCTGGAGAATCTACTCCTATAGTCTGAAAACTATAAGGACGGAGTCTCAGAATAGCGGTGCCGTTGACATGACGTTGTGAACTGGTCATGAATTCTTCAATATCTGGCATAACCGGTTCTAGATACTGGCTTTCATGCAGGAACATGCCATACCAGTTGGCTACCTGATCTTTCCAATATTGCTGCCATTTACTCAGTGTGCTTTTTTCCAGCAGGCGGTGAGCTTCAATGATTAACTTGGGAGCAGCCGCTTCAAAGCCTACACGCCCTTTTATTCCTATAATGGTATCACCAACATTGCAGTCACGGCCAATAGCGTACGATGCACCGATTTCTTCTATCTTTTGGATCGCTTTAATTTTATTGTCAAATATTTCTCCGTTGACAGCGGTAATTTCACCCTTGCTAAAGGTGATCTTTAGATCACATTCTTTTGTTTGAGTTACATGTTTCAGATAGGCACTTTCAGGTAGTCCTTGTGTTGGATCAAGAATCTCTCCTCCACAGATACTTGTGCCCCATATCCCTACGTTATAGGAATATTTTAGTTTAGTGAAGTCGGCATAGAAACCATGTGCATTCAGGTAATCTACTTCTTCTTTCCTACTTAATGCATGGTCACGGGTAAGGGTGATAATTTCTTTATCTGGAGCCATAACTAGAAATGTCATATCAAAGCGGATCTGGTCATTTCCAGCACCAGTAGAACCATGAGCAATAGCATCTGCCTTGATTTCATTGGCATAACGTGCAGTGGCGATAGCTTGGAAAATACGTTCAGAAGATACTGATATAGGATAACAGTTGTTCCTCATCACATTGCCGAAGATCATATATTTCAAGCTCTTCTCATAATACTCATGGGTAACGTCAAGAGTTACATATTTTTTTGCACCTAATTTGTATGCATTCTCTTCATTCTTTTTGAGTTGTTCTGCATTGAAACCACCCGTATTGGCACATGCTGCATAGACATCCCATCCGTCTTGGGTGAGCTTCATCACTGTATATGAGGTATCAAGGCCACCAGAAAAGGCCACTACTACTTTTTTATTTGCCATATTATTAAAACGATAAATGTATTGAATATGTTCGTGGAGACTATTTTAATTGTTTAAATTTTTAATGCGTTCAAGTGTCTCCTTTGGTAGTTGTATAGGTAATATCTCGTCAGGGTGATCTTCCGGATTATACATCATACCTGTACAAATGCAAAATTGCCTCTTTGTTCTTGCTAGAATATCATGGTTGATACATCCCCGACAGCCACGCCAGAAAGATTCATCGTCAGTCAGATCTGCAAAGACAACAGGCAGATAACCGAGTTGTGTATTCATCTTCATTACTGCAGAACCGGAAGTTAGAGAAAAAATTTTAGCATGTGGCCAGCGAACCCGAGCCAACGTGAATGTAACATTTTTAATACGCTTGGCTACGCCTCTTCCTCTATATTTTGGATTTACAATAAGCCCTGAGGTGGTGACATAGGTCTTGTTGCCCCATGTCTCGATATAACTGAACCCAACGAATTCGTTATCGTAAAGAGCTATGACAGCTTTTCCTTCTTTCATCTTAGTTGCAACATATTCATGAGATCGCTTGGCTATCCCTGTTCCTCTGTCTTTAGCAGAAGTTGCCATTGTTGCTAATATCGTGTCAATGTATTTCTCGTGTGATGCATCGGCAACCATCACTTCAATTTCTTCCATGTATAATTTCTTATTTAATCTTGTGCTCAAGCTTTTGTAATTCTGCTTAGTGTAGGTATTTGCCTAGCTTGTTGATGAGATCTTTCTCATTTACGTTTTCGGCTTTTACTACAAAAATAGTATCATCACCGGCTATGGTTCCAAGTACTTCTGGAATATTACTGTTATCAATGTTGTAGGCAATACTGCTGGCATAACCTGGACGAGTCCTGATAACGCCAATATTTCCAGAGAAAACGATAGAAATAAATCCCGGAGATTGAAGCATTTCGGATACAGACTGTGGATTGGAGATACGCTTATACATGGTCTCATTTGGTAATACATATACGTATTTACCATTCATGCTGGCAGCTTTTGCTACTTTTAACTGTTTCAAATCACGGCTTAGAGTGGCTTGTGTTACATTGAAACCTTCTTTTGCTAATGCCTTTAATACTTCGTCTTGATTACCCAGCTCTTTACTGGAGATAAGCATTTTTAAGGCTTCCATTCTGCTGTTCTTCTGTTTCATACTATTGTATCTTTATTCTTTTTATGTTGACAAAGTTAATATGATTTATATAAAAAAGCAAGAGAATGTGTATAAAAATAATAGTTTTGGCTTATTTTTAACATATATATTAAAAATAAACTATATTTATACATATAAATGAATATTTAATCGGATCATATGTTATGAATATTTGAAATATAGTGAAATGTAAAAAGGTATAATTTTTCTTTCAAGGCAAGGTAAAAAATGTTATTTTTGCAACAAAAAGTTTATGATATGAAACCGAAACTAAAAATTAATTTATTCACGTTATTCTTTTCTTTTTTGTCTCTTTCTAGTTATGGGAAGGATTTCGTAATAACAAACTATGGTGCTGTTGGTGATGGTAAAACTGATGATGCGCAAGCTGTCCAGAAGGCTGTTGATGCTTGTTCTGCTGCTGGAGGGGGGCGCGTTTGTTTTCCGGCAAATAAAATATATCTTACCGGACCGGTGAAATTGCAGTCCAATATCCATATTTATCTTGTGGGAAATGCTGTCTGGAGAGCAAATCCTGACAGAAAAGTTTATCATTTAAGTCCTTTTGGCAAAAATGAAGGTGAAGGTATGATGTGGATTTATGCCAGGAATGCTTCTAATATAGCCATTAGTGGAGATGGATCTATTGACGGTAATGGGATTGCTTTCATGGGAAAGGAACAAGCTGATTCTTATGATCTCTTGCCGGTAACAACTTTTGATCCTCGCCCTCATGTCCTTACCTTGATTGGTGTTGATCATCTCTCTATCCGTGATGTGGCAATTCGTGAGGGAGCTTACTGGACGGTCCATCTTGCAGGATGTAATGACGTTGTGATAGACAGAGTAAGGATACTTAATAATTTGAAGATTCGTAATGGTGATGGTATCGATATAGATCATTCCAAAAATGTACAAATAGCTAATTGTCATATTACTTCCGGTGATGATTGTATCTGTTTGAAAAATCGCAGGGAATTTGCTGAATATGGTGCTTGTAAAGATATTGTAGTCACTAACTGTATTATGACATCTCGCAGTTGTGCTATTAAGATAGGAAGTGAAAATATGGATTCCATCAGCAATGTGCTCTTTGATAATTGCATTATCCGCGCAAGCAATCGTGGACTGGGCATTCAGAATCGTGATGAGGGTACAGTGACAAATGTTGTCTTTTCAAATATTATTCTTGATTGTCGTCTCTGGTCCGATGTATGGTGGGGTAAGGCTGAACCAATTTATGTTACCTCTTATCCTCGTGCTAATAGTAATGATAAAGATGCCAACTGGCGCTTCCCTAAGGGACAGACTATGGGCTGCAGTGGTGAGGTAAGTTATATTTATTTTAATAATATCTATGCTACGACTGAGAATGGCTGTTTTATAGGAGGGGATACAAAAGATAAGGTCAATCATGTTTATCTCAACGGAGTGCATCTTAACTTGAGAAAGATAACTCCATGGCCGGGTGGTGTCTATGATCGTCGTCCATGCCGGGAGGAGAAATTTATTCATAGTAAGGTATATGGTCTTTATATTGATAAGACAAAAGATGTGTATATAAAGGATTTGGAGGTACAGCATCAGAATATTGATTATGGTGGAGACGTCTTTCCTGAAAGCATTAATAATTGATCATATATATTTTTGTTTTTAGTATTTTACCCAGTTGTTTGTCCCGGTTCTATTTATTGCATTTGAGATTTTCCGAGTTTCAGCAGGGTGATATTCATGGAAATGTTTTTTTTATTTCTGCTAAAAAGGTGTCTGAGAATATTTTTGATCTAAAATGCTACTCTGGATGGATTTCCTTATACAAAAAACTACATACTTAAGGTGATCTTGATAAAGGTGGGGTTCTCGAATTTAATATGGAAAATAAACCGAATAGGCAATGGTGTAGTAACTTAGAAGGTTGTCCATCAGATTTAATGAAATAATCTGTTTTAAAATTAGATTATTCCAAAATAAATTACTAACTTTGCCAATCGTTAAATGCACTTCATTTAGCTGTAGTGATATAGCTTTATATAAATGAAAAAAGGCGTCTTCTGAACAGAAGGCGCCTTTGGTGCTTTTGAATGTATATCTTAGTTTCTGTTATTGCCGAAAATTCTAAGCAGATAAAGAAACAGATTGATAAAGTCTAAATAGAGCGATAAGGCTCCCATAAGAGCCATCTTCTGATAAGATTCACTTGTATCTGGAGCTTGTGACAGCATTAATTTAATCTTTTGAGTATCCCAAGCTGTCAGACCAACAAAAATAATCACTCCGATATAACTTGCAATCAGGTCAAAACCAGAACTACGTACAAACGCGTTAACAACAGTTGCTATCATTAGTCCGATAAGTGCCATGAAAAGAAGTTTACCTATTGAAGTGAGATCTTTTTTGGTTGTGTAGCCTATGAGTGCCATAACTCCGAAAGTACCAGCTGTAACAGCAAAAGTTTTCACTATAACAGTCATTGAAAAAGCGTAAAAAATTACGGATAATGTGGCACCATTGACAATGGAGTATAAGATAAATAAGAGTGTCGCTGAGGCTAAAGATAACCGATTGATTGCTGCTGTAACACTAAAAACTAATGCAAATTCAGCAATAACCAATCCCCAGAAAAGAATCTTGTTTGTAAAGATGGCTGTCATCAAAGTTGGACTCGTTGCAACACCGTAAGCGGTTACGGCGGTGATAATGAGTGCTAGGCTCATCCACAAAAATACTTTTCTCATCAGGGCCGGGAAAGCTATTGACATGTTCAGTCCTCTTTCCTTTTCATTTATCATCTGATAAAGTTCTTCTTCTTTCATAATTTCAATGTTTATTCTTCTAATAATTTGGCAAAGATAATGCCATATTTATTAATAAACAAACCTTTTTCCCTTTTTTAGTTCATTTTTGAATTTAATTTGTATTTTTGTATTATGAAAGTACTTGGAAATATTGTATGGCTTGTCTTTGGCGGTCTGGAGACTTCTATTGGATATTTTGTTTCAAGCGTGTTGTTGATGATTACGATTATTGGTATTCCTTTTGGCATTGTTTCAATGCGGATAGGACTTTATGTGTTATGGCCTTTTGGACAGAGAATAGTGGATCAGCATAATAATTATGGATGTCTTGATCTTATAATGAATGTTATATGGCTTTTTGCTGGTGGTATTTATATTTGCTTGGCGCATATTCTCTTTGGTTTGTTACTTTGTCTTACGATTATCGGAATACCTTTTGGTAAAGAACAGTTTCATTTGGCGGGACTGGCTCTTGCTCCTTTTGGCAAGCGAGTTATAGCTGTTTGATTTTTTTTCGTAGTAGTATATTTTAGTTTTACTCTAGCAATGGGCATACTGGTTAGAACATAGTGTTTTGCTGACTAGCTGTGTATTATATGTAATGAAAACAGTGAAGAGTTTTAGTAAATACAGTAGTGAACGTGTCCTTTCCATTCGTTTGGATTTCTGGCAGTCATTCCGAGATCAGTTTTGTCACAGGGATTTGAATCGAATCGCTGTGTATTTCGGGTCCTTTTGTGTTCCATCCGGTGTCCTTTCAGGGAGCGATTCGATTCGAATCGCTCCCTGAAAGGACACCGGATGTATTTTCCTGCATGACTAAAGGCCAAATCTCCGTTTGCGTTTTTGTTTGTCCTTCCGTTATGCGTGCAGGCTGTCGGATGTATTGCAGTTGTTTCCTTAAGGTATTCCGTGCCGTTCAGAGACACTGGGACAGGCATTCGTATTGGGCTGCCTTCGTTTTATTATATATAAGGTGAAGCTCATTTCTGGTGTCTCTTCAGGCCCGAAAAAGTGCCGGAAACGATTTTTTTTCATTTTTATCATAAAACATTTGGTATTATGGTATAAAAGGTGTACCTTTGCACTCGCTTTTGTTAAAACGGAAGCGAAGAAGAAAGAGTTCTTTGAAAAGATTACATAAGACAGAGAAGTAGTACAAGAAGCGTTTCTGCGGGGAGACCTGCGGGGACGGGTAAAAGAAACAAGTCGTCAATTTTTTTTGACAGGTCTTTAAACCGATTCTAAAAAATTTCAGGATAAGCATTCTAAGAGACAGAGAAAAGAAAAGACATTCCGTAAGGGATATCCGAAAAGATATTTTACAATGGAGAGTTTGATCCTGGCTCAGGATG
>RRZU011418728.1_pt1 | contig 16149 bp, 17 predicted proteins | sample 2165561 | NCBI WGS metagenome assembly RRZU01 (sample SAMN10456909, study PRJNA506462) | wastewater metagenome | isolation source: wastewater sludge | place: USA: Moscow, Idaho
ATTAACAATTGTTTCGGCACATCGTACGCCACAACGTATGTTTGATTATGCAAAAACAGCACACGAACGTGGAATAAATGTCATTATAGCTGGTGCTGGTGGCGCTGCACATTTACCAGGAATGGTTGCGTCTATTACGCCGCTTCCTGTGGTTGGTGTTCCAATTAAATCGTCAAATTCGATTGATGGTTGGGATTCTATTTTATCTATTTTGCAAATGCCAAATGGGATTCCGGTTGCGACTGTTGCTCTGAATGCGGCGAAGAATGCAGGAATTTTGGCAGCGCGTATTTTAGGTGCGACTAATCCTACTTTGCAAGAAAGATTAATCAAATATCAAGAAGATTTACAAAAAGCTGTAGAAGCGAAAATAGAGCTTGTAAAAGGCGAATATCCGAATGGGTTTGATAAGTAAAAACTAATTTGTATGATCGAAAACTACATCCAATACTTAGAAGGCTATAATAAAGATAATATTACATTTTCTGATATTGAGAAAGCTATAATAGAAATTAATGAAACAGATGATGAACATAGCGTATTTTGGGTTTCGGTAATTTCTGATGATGATTTTGAAAATGTTATAGAGGCTTCAAAATCATTAGATTTAATTATAACATTTGATAAAATAAGTACTAAGTATAAAGCTAAAGGCTGGAATGAAGTTAAGGAATTATACAAACTACTTTTAGAAGAAAAGTTTGACTTAATAAAAGCTCAAATTAAATAAAACCAAAAACTCCCAAACTTTACAGCTTGGGAGTTTTTTTATGGTAATTTGTTAATATGCTTAAAAATTGTATCGAGAATAAGAATTTTAAATTGATGCTTTTATCATTTATAAAAATTTTATTCATCTAAAATAATTTTCATACTGTCACGCTTAAGTTTATTATCCAGTAGAATAACTTTTTTATTTTTTTCTTTCTCTACAATCAAATTCACTTTAGGACATTTAAAACCACAAGGAATTAATATTGTCCTAGTTTTGAAGAAGCCATTTTTATCTGTAAATAATACTTTTGGTTTATAGTATTCTCCCATTGCATTAATATAGAAATCGTCTTTAATACCATTTTTTCTTAATTTTTCTCTTTCTTCTGATAAAATTGTATCCAACTCAAATCCTACTTTTTTTATAGTATCATTTTTTCTCAATAATACGGTTATCTTAGCATCAGAAATAGGTTCATTTTCGGAATTATAAACATTACCATTAAATCTTATAAATGATTCACAAGAAATTAATGATATTAATCCAAAGAAATATAGAATATATTTTGCGTTTATCATAAAGCTATTTTATCCTTAAATATAAAACAAAAACCGCCAGAAGAATTCTTCTGGCGGTTTTATTTATTATAAGAAATTTTTAAATCTTAACGTAAAGCTCTATCGCGGTTATCAACCACATCAGCAGCTTGAATCAATGATTGTAACAATGTTTGTTGGAAACGTCCTTGTAATTGACGGTTTAAATTATCCAAAATCATTGAACCTTTTTGATTCTTTTGAATTTGTTGGTTTGAAGGAATAATGTAGAAAACTCCAGCATTACCTGCAATCGCTTTAGAAGATTGATTTAGTTTTACTCCAAACGCAGCTCCTACAACTTTAGGCTCTAAACCAATTCCTGTTAAATTAGAATTAGAGAAGTTAACCGTAGCATTTCCTTTTTTCGCTCCAAATTTAGATGCAAAAGCATTCAATCCACCGTTTGCAACTTGTTCATCAACCAATTTAGCAACTTTTTCGTGCATCAAAACTGGCTCTACATATTGGCGAACAACACTTGGATGTGCTAAACCTTTGTCAAATTTTTCAACTAAATGAACAACGATGTAATCTCCTGTAGAAGATGTAAACAAGTTTGTTGCTCCTTTATCTGTTTTCTTGTCAAAAGCCCATTTTAAGATATCTCCATCCTGATCGTTTGGAATATCTTGACCAATTGCAGCATAACGCTCAATACCTTCTGTTGTATTATTTAAATAACCACCTTTTTTCGCAGTATTTTTGAAATCATTCAATGATTTTCCTTCAACATTCTGAACATATGTTCTAGCATTTGTAAATGCTTTTTCTGTTGTTGCTTTAGAAGGCTCGATCGTTTTTACAATGTTTGCAACTTGATAAGCTGTTTTGTTTTTCGCGTCATCAACTTTGATAATGTGAAATCCGAATTGAGATTCTACCAAATCAACTGTTCCAACTGGTTTAGAGAAAATAAATCCGTTATAAGTTTGGTCTAATTGATTGTTTTTTCCAACCCAACCAATGCTTCCTTTTTGTACAGCAGATGATTTATCATCCGATTTTGTTGAAGCAACTTCTCCAAAAGAAGCTGGATTAGCTTTTACTTCAGCTAAAATTTGTTCAGCTAATTTTTTTGCTTCGTCTTTTGTACGTTTTACTCCGTTTCCAGCAGCGCTTCCTGTATAAGAAACTAAGATATGGCTAGATTTTACAGAATCTTTTACTTCTTTCGATTTCGAAAGTTTGTATAATTGGTATGTATTTCCAATTTTGAAAGGTCCACCAATTTGTCCAACTGTTGCAGTTTTCAAGAAGTTTGTTGCTTCTGGTCCTAATTGAGCTTGTTCTAATTCTGCTTTTGTAAAATAATTTGGAATAAATGGTTTCTCAGAATTTTGAGTCACATAAACCGAATCACTTTTTGCAGAACCAAACGCTGCAATTGTATCTGTAACATTGTTCACTTCGTCATGAACAATTTGAGTTGATAAATACTTTTTGATATTTGCTAAAGCAACAGCGTCATCAGCAGTAGATGCTCCCGCAGGGAAATAAGTGTAACTTAATTTTACTAAACCTTCTGCTTTGAACAATTTTGGATATTTCGCTTCGTAAGCAGAAATTTCTTCGTCTGTTACTTTTACATTTAATTTTTTAGCCAAAGTTGCGTAATCTACAAATGCATACTGAATATTTGCATTAGAAATATTGTACCCTTGTTGAATATCCGCTTCTTTACCTGTAACCGCTGTACCAGCCATTACATAACCAAAATATTTTTGAGATAAAATCTGTAATTTTATTTGTTCAGCAGTTTGCAACCAACCTCTATATTGTTGTTGCGCTTCTGGACTTGATGCCGCATTTGCTTCTAATTGCGCAATCTGTTGTTGTGCTTCTGCACCAGACGCCATTCCGAAGTTTTGAGCTGTATAACTCCAAAATTCATCATCAGAAACTTTTAAACCTAATTTTTCAGCATGTTGTTTCAACACTTTCTGACTAACTAAGCTGTTCCAAGTTTGTTGAGCAATTTGATTTGGAGTTGCAGTTTGACCTTGATTTTCGTACATCTTTTGTGTTTGATCGTACGCACTCTGATATTCTGCAATACCAATAGGTTCTCCGTTCACTGTACCAACTACAGACGGATCTCCAGTAAATAATTGTTTTATTTTTGAATTCTCTCCGAATAAATCTCCTGCAACGAAAGCTAACATTGCAACTCCGATTACCACGAAGATCAGCCAAGTTTTTTTACGAATTTCTCCTAAAACTGCCATTGTTTTATTTTAATGTTATTTCTATAATAGGTGGCGAAAATACGACAATACATTGAATAATAAAATAGAAGAAGCGACAAGTATGCGCTTTTTTGTTAATTTTTTTAACGCTCTTTAGAATTTTTGATTATCATCAACATACTTAAATCCTTGATTATTGAATAAAGTATAGGTTTCTAAATCGTCAGTAGCTTGCAAACCGTTTTTCGCTGTTAACGAATCGCCTTCCTTGCTAATTAAGTAAACTTCTTTCGATGTATAAACTGTTTTATTTTTCTTATTCCAAAATAATTGTTCGCTTTTCAACGAATCACCTTTCTCATTTACGATAATTACGTTTCCTCTACCTTCGTACAATCCCGTTACATCACTCAACTTCGCCCAATCTGCTTGAAAATAGCCTGGTTTTACGCTTCCTTTTTGATAAAAATCAAGGTTTAAACCTTTTCTAAAAATCGTGTAAGGAGAATCTACCGTTGTATATTCTTCGATTAGTGGCGAACGCAAATTACCAGAAATTCTTCCCGAATCTTTGTTAATAATATTTGCATTGATAAGTGTGCGTGTTGGGAATTCTACCTTCTTTTTACTGATAGGAGGAAGTTCTTTTTTACAAGAAAAAAGCAAAACGAAAACGCTAATCAGACCAAATACAAGAGTTAATTTAATTAAAACTTTTTCGTTTGCTTTTTTATACAATTTTTGTTTGTCCAAAATTAGTCAATAACTCTTTTTCTAAACCAAATATCGTTAATATCAAATCCAACTTTAACTCCGAAATAATTTTCTTTAATTAAGTTGTTTGCTGTTTTTCCTTTTTGTCCGTACTCTAACGAAATATTCATCATAGAACCATCATTTTGTTTTCCGATTGGAAATCCAAAACCTAAAGTTGCTCCATAAGCGTCAATATCTGTTCCGTGAATAGAGTATTGAGCTGATTGATAATACATACCAGCACGATACGTTACACGATTAAAATAACTTTTGTAACTGTTGTAATCTGGAATCCAATATCCTCCAACAGCCAAACGTACATTATTTTTGTAATCTACTGCAGAAGACATTGTTTCATTTTGACCTTGTAATGGTTGAGAGAAATCTTTCCAATTATTATATTTTGCTTCTACAGCTAACGACCACGTATTATCTTTAGAATATGATGCTCCTAAAGTAAATTGTTGTGGAATCTTAGTTTTTCCATTATCAATTCTAATAATAGAAATTGTATCTACAGAAGATTGTGTTGTTCCAATATATGTATAAGAAGTTGTAAGATCTGTAACATCAGTTCTTAGCTTAGTTCCTAATGTATAAGTAGCTCCAATGTTTAAATTGTTATTTTTTCCAATTTTCTTTGTATACATAGATCCTAAAGTAAATTGAGCACCACGATAGTTCGATTTATCGCTATAATCTACAGCTAAACTTGCTCCATCTACAGCTAAAATCTCATTACGTTGTAACTCTCCGAAAAGATAATTAACGCGTAAACCTAAAGAAAATCCTTTTGAAAGATTTCTTGAATAAAAAGCATGAAGACTATTTAACCCTCCATCACCTTTCATTTGTACCGTTTGTTTGATATTATTTTTCTCAGAAGTATTCATAATATCATATCCCAACGCTGTGTAAGGTTGAAAACCAACTCCGAAACTTCCTTTTTCACCAACTGGAAAAGCCAATGAAATATTAGAAACATTGAAACGACCAGCATTTTCCTTATCTGTTCCAGATTTGAAATTATAATTAGTTCCACTTCCACTTGCATTGAAAGTTGTCATACGCAAGTTTTGGTTTGCCGCCGGATTCGAGAAGTTCGCACTTTGTCCAAAAGGATTCGTAGGAACCGTTGAGATACCGCCCATACCAGCTTGTTCAGTATTATTATCAAACAATTGCTCCCCTACTCCGTATGCCGAATAAGGTGAAACTGATATTGACTGAGCTTTTATTGTTACCACGCTAAATAGTGATAAACTACAAATAATCCACTTCATTATGAATGTATAATAGAATTCTAAGACGCAAATATGATGATTTGTTGCGAATTGTAAAAATTAGATTGCAAAAATGAGCTGTTAAATCTCTATTAAAATATTAAAACCGCTCTTTTTTTGCAAAGATAAAAATATTTTAAAATTTATTTCTCGGTAAATGAACAAGATAGCTTTTTCGTCTAAAAAATATTTTAAATAATGTTTGGTAGAACAGATTTTCGCTCTATATTTGCATCACAATTAAGGCGGTGCCTTAGCTCAGTTGGTAGAGCAAAGGACTGAAAATCCTTGTGTCCCTGGTTCGATTCCTGGAGGCACCACTGCTTAAAACCTCAATCAAATGATTGAGGTTTTTTTTGTTTTAATTTTTAAATGTTAATAATATCTTAATTATTTTTTTAGTATTTTTCTTGAGATTACTTCATTATTAGTATAGAAATTAACAATATATTGTCCTTTTGGTAAATTAGCTATATTTATTTGGTCGCCTTTTACTTCTTTAAGAATTCTACCTGTAAAATCCAGAACACGAATTTTTTCTACTTTCTCTAAACCTTTTATGTAAATAATATCCGAAGTTGGATTTGGATAAACTGATACTTGTTTTTTATTCGCTTCGTATGTTCCTAATGTTAATGCTTCTACTTTTACATTACCCAATTTTAGTATCATAGATTCTTTATAATCAGTCTTATAATGCCTGAAAACTATTTTTACTTTTTGACCAACATACTCATCTATTGACAAATTAATATCTTTTGGAACTTCTGAATAATCTTGATCGAGCTTTTCAGTAAAAATAGGGTTTTCATTACCTGTAAACGTAGAAGTAGAAGGTAATATATAAACACTATAATTCTCTTTTGCTAATTCTAGCGACATATTAGAAATGCTAAAAGATAGTTTTAAATTCTTTTCAGAAGGCAATGTTATTTCAGGACTAACTAGAATATTATCAGTATTTATAGGCATAAAAACTATATTAGATATAGAAATAGCACAAGAGCCAAATGGTGTTGCATCATTATAAAATTCCCACATAAAACCATCACCATCTAGTTCTGACCTTGTCCATAAATTTCTTGTTCCTTCTGGAGAAAAATTTTCTTCGAAAATAATAGTATTTTGCGCATTAGCAAATCCTAATATAAATGTAGTAAGTAGTAAAAAGTTTTTTTTCATATTGAATTAATTATTAATGATTTAAAAATACAATTATTTCACTAACAAACATTAGTTTTAAAAACAAATCTATAAAAGCTTATTTAAATAAAAAAAGCATCAATATTTATTGATGCTTTTAGTAAAATATTCTAAAATAACTGTTTACACATTAAACAAGAAATGCATAATGTCACCATCTTGTACGATGTATGCTTTTCCTTCTACGTTCAATTTTCCTGCTTCACGACATTTAGATTCTGATCCGTATGTGATATAATCATCAAATTTGATTACCTCTGCACGAATAAATCCTTTCTCGAAATCGGTGTGAATAACTCCTGCCGCTTGTGGCCCTGTAGAACCTTTTTTGATTGTCCAAGCACGAACTTCTTTTACACCTGCTGTGAAATAAGTTTCTAAATCTAACAATGTGTAAGCAGAACGAATCAAACGATTAACTCCTGGTTCTTCTAATCCTAACTCTTCTAAGAAAATTTGACGCTCATCAAACGTTTCTAATTCATTGATATCAGCTTCAATTTGTGCCGCTAAAATTAGCACTTCTGCGTGTTCATCTTTTACAGCTTCTTTTACTTTTTCTACCCATTCGTTGCCGTCTTTTGCAGCAGATTCGTCTACATTACATAAGTACAAAACTGGTTTAGAAGTAATTAATTGTAACGAATCCACAATTTCTTGCTCTTTTTCGTCCAAATCCATTTCACGAACATTTTTCAACTCTTCTAAATGAGCGATTACAGCTGTTAAAACTTCTACAACTTTTTGTTCGTCTTTATTTCCCGCTTTTGCTGCTTTTTTAGATTTATCGATACGTTTTGTAACTGTATCCAAATCTTTCAATTGCAACTCAATATCAATTGTTTCTTTATCACGTAATGGATTAATAGAACCATCAACGTGTGTAATATTTTCGTTTTCGAAACAACGTAAAACGTGAATAATTGCATTACACTCGCGGATATTTCCTAAAAATTGATTTCCTAAACCTTCTCCCTTACTTGCTCCTTTTACCAAACCAGCAATATCTACAATTTCTACAACCGCAGGCACAACGCGCTCTGGATTTACAATTGCTTCTAACTGATTTAGACGAGTATCTGGTACAGAAACTGTTCCTACATTTGGTTCAATTGTACAGAAAGGATAATTCGCCGATTGCGCTTTTGCATTCGACAAACAGTTAAATAAAGTAGATTTACCAACATTAGGCAATCCAACAATTCCACATTTCATATATGTTGTCTCTTTTTTTTTAATGATTGAATATTAGAACGATGTTCTAATAATTTTGTGCAAAGATAATGATTTCCATTAAATTTATTTAACCGAAGAAACTCTGTTCAATTTTATGTTTAATACATTTCCAGAATATGATTTCATTTCACCATAAAAACAATCACAAGTTGCATTATAAGTCAAATCATAATAATTAGAAGTTTTATCAAGATTTATCTTTCTGAATTTGAGTTGAGGAAATTTAAACACAACAGAATCTGTCACGTCTTTTTCATAACCGTCCTGAAAATCAAATTCTATTTTCAATTTTGATTTATTTCTCGAAACATCCATAATCGCATCATTTTTCGACAAAGGAACTTCTACCACTTTCGATTTATAATCCAAAAAATCTTGTTTCCATTTTCCTTCAATTGTTTTTATGTTATTGGATGCGCAACTTGTGAGAAATAGCAAAATGATAAATCCTAAAAAATGTTTCATAAGTGTTAATTTTTTATTGAAAATACAATTATTTATTTACATTTACTTAAATACTTATTACAATGAAATTAAAAGCCTTAATCGTAAGTTTTATGATTGCTTTCGCAGGAATCGTAAACGCGCAAACAGCAACAGAAATATTAACAAAAGCTCAAAATCAAGCGAAAGTTGAAAATAAAAATGTCTTCTTAATTTTTCATGCTTCTTGGTGTGGATGGTGTAAAAAGATGGAAAAAAATATGGACGATCCAGCTGTGAAACCATATTTTGATGCGAATTATGTCAAAACATTTATTACTGTTCAAGAACGTGCTGAAAAGAAAAATTTAGAAACGCCAGGCGGAGATGCTGTCAATGAGAAATTAGGTGGAAAAGATCAAGGTTTACCTTTTTGGGTAATTCTAGATTCGACTGGAAAAGTTCTAGAAGATTCTCGCGTAAATGGAGAAAATCTAGGTGGTCCAGCTTCTGAAGAAGAAGTAAATCATTTGATTGCAAAACTTGAAAAAACATCGAAAAACGATAAAGTTGATCCAGAAAAAATCAAAGAAGTTTTTATCTTGAAAAAGAAATAGATGACTAGTCCTAAAATAATATTTAAGCCCGAAGGAATATGTTTTTTTCAGTTTTTTTATATTTTTTTTGGAGTCTTATTTTTAAGACTCAAGAGAGATCTTAGACTGTTATAGAGATAAACACTTTGTTTAAACATATTACTTTAGTTCATCTATATTTTCAGGTTTTCCTATCAAGAATTCTTGTTTTAAAACATTAAAATATTTTGTGTAATTTCGTCTTACCATAAATTGGTCACACATTTGAGAAAATTATGTCTCAATTCATTTTCTAGAATTTCTCAGTAAAGTGAATTGAGATTCAAATTGTTTTAGATTATTTTAATTATAAAAATCATAATGCACAACATATTGTTATAGTGAGTTAAGAAAGGGTTTGAGCTCATTATTATAATAATTAATTTTTAATCTGTTCAAATTTCTCGAACTTTTTTTATTCTTCAATATAATCAAGAGGAATATGCCAAATTTCGGTTTTATTTTTTTCTCGAAAGAAGTCTAAATGTCCAATTTCATTCAATCCATATTCTTTTGGAATGATATTTAAACGTTTTTTCTTCGCATTTTTCAAAACAAATTGCGCAAATAAATCTACAGATTTTGGCGTTGCCATAAAATCATCATCCAAACTAATGATTAAAACAGGTTTTGTAATTTCATCATACAAATTTTGAGTTTCATCTGCATAACCTAAAATAGAAGTTTCATTCAGAATTAACTTTCGCCAATCTTTTGCAATTCCGATTGGAATTGGTTCACCCATTCCAACTTTTTGAGAAGGAAAAAATCCATAAAAAGCGGATAAAATAGGAATCGCAATACGAAAAAAGAAATTCACTTTTGGCTTATCTTTTTGATGAAAGTTTTTGATATAGCCATATTGAGAACCAATCGTTACAATTTTATCATAAACTTTGTAAGCACGTGTCAAGCCAATCATAATTCCACCGATACTATGACCAATTAAAAATTTTTCGTGATTGGGATAAAATTCTTCGATATATTGTGTCAAACCTAAAAAATCTTTGTTTGCCCAATCTGTAAAATGCGCTTCAAAATCTTTTAATTTTTTTGGTTTAGAGTCGCCAATCCCGCGATAATCATACGTGAAAACCAAATATCCTTTGTTAGCTAAATACGTTGCATATTTGGCATAAAAAGTTTGTTTAACACCAATTGCAGAGGAAATAACAATAATTTTTTTTGTTGCATTATTTTCACCAAAAGAGGTCACTGCAATTTTGAATCCGTCGGAAGTATCGATTTGAAAAGTTTTCATATTTCAATGGTTTGAAGGTTAAAGTTAAAATTTTATCTCAAATCTTTTTTATAAACTGAAAACATCATTCAAAATCTTTATTTTTACCAGATAATTATTGAACCGAATGAAAAATATATTCAGCCTATTTTTAGCGTCAATTTTGTTGCTTTCAGTTTTTTCGTGCAAAGAAGACGATTCGTTGGCAATATCGCAAGATCAATTATTGCGATCAGGAAAATGGCAATTGAAAGAAATTAGAGAAACGAAAGGAAACATAACGACAACAGACAAACTATTGGCTTGTGAACGTCAATCTATATTAGATTTTTCGGATGTTAAGAATTATAATTCTAACATGTATAAAACTGAAAAAGGAAATTGTGTACAAGAGCAAACGACAGGAACGTATGTGTATAATACATCTAAAACAAAACGTTTGTTAACGATGTCTCTGAATGATACAACGCAATATGAGTACTATGTGAAGCAATTAGATCCAAAATATTTGGTTTTGCAAGATACGCTGAGTAAAGTAGATACGATAAAGCTTCGTTTGCAAGTTTTTGAAATTGTAAAATAATAAATAAAAATACCTTCCAAGATGGAAGGTGTTTTTTTATTCGAACATTTTTCGAGTAATAAAATCTTTGTCTAAACTCCAAGCGCGTGCAGGAGAGTATTCTCGTCCATAATAAATGATTTGAATATGTAATTTGTTCCACAATTCTTTTGGAAAGATTTTTTTCGCATCTTTTTCTGTTTCCTCAACATTTTTCCCTTTTGTCAATTTCCATAATTTCATCAAACGATGAATATGTGTGTCGACAGGAAAAGCTGGATGACCAAACCATTGAGACATCACAACCGAAGCAGTTTTATGCCCAACGCCAGGTAATTCTTCTAATTCTTCAAAACTTTCTGGAACTTCTCCATCGTATTTTTCGATTAAAATTTCGGATAATCGTTTGATGTTTTTGGCTTTTGTGTTTGATAAACCAATTTCGCGGATATAATATTTTATTTCATCTACTTCTAACAGCGACATTGCTTTTGCGTTGGCAGCTTTCGCAAATAATTCGGGTGTTACTTGATTCACTTTTTTATCTGTTGTTTGGGCAGATAATAAAACGGCAATCAATAATGTAAAAGCATCTTGATGATCTAATGGAATTGGTGGAACTGGATATAATTTTTCCAATTCATCAATCACAAATTGGATACGTTCTTTCTTTAACATCATAAGTTCTGAAACTTTTTGTGTAAAAATAGGGAAAGATCTTTAATTTCGCTTTATGTTTTACGAAATGCGAAGCTCGCTATTAGAAAATCGAAGTTCGAATATTTTTCGTAAGTTTTAAAATAACAGCTTTTCCTTTTTTTAACCTTTTCCTTTTAGTTTTTCAATTTTTATTCATTTAAAAATGAATGAAGTTGTTAAGTGTTAGAATTTAGTAATTAGAAACTCACTAACCATCACTCAAAAACAAAAATTTTAAAAAGTAAAGTTTAAGCGACTTATATTGGCGTTGTGTAGCATTACATTTGTAGTATAAATAAAAGATTAATTAGTTAAATCAGTAATGATTCAAGATTTAATCATTATTTTTACGAGAAGTTCTAAAGACAAATCAAGATGTTAAAAATAGGAGATAAAGTTCCAGATTTTAAAGGAATTGATCAAGATGGAAACGAAGTTTCGTACCAAGATTTTGCAGGAAAAAAATTAGTCGTTTTCTTTTATCCAAAAGCAAGTACGCCTGGTTGTACAGCCGAAGCATGTGATTTGCGTGATAACGAAAATGCGTTGAAAGCACAAGGTTATCATTTGGTTGGAGTAAGTGCAGATTCTGTGAAAAGACAAAAGAATTTTGCAGAGAAAAATAATTTACCTTTTCCTTTGCTTGCAGACGAAAATCACGAAATTTTGAATGCTTTTGGTGTTTGGGGACCAAAGAAATTTATGGGACGCGAATTTGATGGAATTCATCGTACAACTTTCATTATTGATGAAAAAGGAGTGATTACGGATGTAATCGAAAAAGTGAAAACAAAAGAACACGCAAAACAAATTTTAGAAAAATAAAAAATAATATAATGAGCGATTTAGACAATAAAAAGAAAGCGTTACAGCTGATCTTAGATAAGATGGACAAAGCTTACGGGAAAGGAACTGTAATGCGTATGGGAGATTCGGCTGTTGATGATAAAATAGAAGTAATTCCTTCTGGATCTTTGGGATTAGATTTAGCGTTAGGAGTAGGAGGTTATCCTCGCGGACGTGTTATCGAAATCTACGGACCAGAATCTTCAGGTAAAACAACATTAACGTTACACGCTATTGCAGAAGCGCAAAAAGCTGGTGGTATCGCTGCTTTTATTGATGCTGAGCATGCTTTTGACCGTTATTATGCTGCGAAATTAGGTGTTGATGTAGAAAACTTAATTATTTCTCAACCAGATAATGGGGAGCAAGCGTTAGAAATTGCAGATAACTTAATTCGTTCGGGAGCGATAGATATTATCGTAATTGACTCTGTTGCGGCTCTTACTCCAAAAGCGGAGATTGAAGGTGAAATGGGAGATTCTCGTATGGGATTACAAGCGCGTTTGATGTCTCAAGCTTTACGTAAATTGACAGGTACAATCAATAAAACGAAATGTACAGCGATTTTCATTAACCAATTACGTGAAAAGATTGGGGTAATGTTCGGTAATCCAGAAACAACAACTGGTGGTAATGCCTTAAAATTCTACGCATCTGTACGTTTGGATATCCGTCGTTCTACTCAAATCAAAAATGGAGATGAGGTAATCGGAAATCACTCGAAAGTAAAAGTGGTTAAAAATAAAGTTGCTCCACCATTCCGTCAAGCAGAATTTGATATTATGTACGGTGAAGGAATTTCTAAAGTTGGAGAAATTTTGGATATGGGTGTTGAGAAAGGAATTGTAAACAAATCTGGTTCTTGGTATTCATACAACGATAGCAAATTAGGGCAAGGTCGCGATGCTGTAAAAGAAGTATTGAAAGATAATCCTGAATTGGCAGAAGAAATTGAAGCTAAAATTGTTGCATTAATCAAAGGTGAGCCAGTAGATGGAAAACCTTCTGTTGATAATCCAGCTGACGAAGCAGAATTATTTGCTGAAGATTAATTCGAAAGAATTTTTATATAATGATTTTTAAGCTCTGAGGAAACTCAGAGCTTTTTTGTTATCTTTAAAATTCACTAATATTTATGTATGAGAAAATTATTTTTATTTGGTTGTATTTTATGCTTTTTTAATTCTTGTTACTCACCAAAATATGCATTAACAGATGTATTATTAAATCCAGATAAGAAATTAGTTCATCTTGATAAAACCTTTTTATTGGTTAAAAATAATTTTCCATTTAATGCTGTAAAATTTAATGAAAAGGTTGATAATGATTTCAAATCTCTTTTTGGTTCTCAGTTATATCTTCAACAAAATTTTATTGATTTTGATGTAAGTGATTTTAAATATCTATTAACAAAAGATGAATTAATTTTAATAAAAGATCAGACAAATAAAGATTATTTATTACTGTTGAAAACATTGTTGAAGCCTGCTTATAAAAATGGTAAAAAAGATAATTCAATGAACAATAATCAGATGAAAAGAGAGTATCATATTATTCTTGAAGTTTATGATTTACAAAATTTGGAAAAGATTTATGCGAAAGAATCAGGATCAATTTTAGAGTTTAAACATGAAGGAGTTTCGGCTTCTACTACTTCTGAAGTTCAATTGGAAAAGACTTTTCAGCTTTTATTTAATGATTTTAAAATTTTTATCAATAAATAATGAGGTTATTAAAATAAAAAACCACTTCTGCAGAAGTGGTTTGTCATGTTGAATTCATTTCAACATAGTATATTGTTTATGATGAGAATCTGAAACGAGTTCAGATTGACATACTAGAATTTACTCCAACATATATTTCAATTTGTAGCCAAACATTCCACGATCTTTGATCATATCAGCAACACCTTCTGGGCATTCATTTTCCCAATCTTGTTCGGCATTGGCGATTTTTTCTAAAATTCGGCGAGAATAAGAATCTAAATAACCTCTGTTGTAATTCAAAATATCTTGAATTCTTCCGTTATATAAGAAATATTTGTACAACTCGTGCACACTATCACTTACTTGTAGATTTTTCGACGTCAACAAAATATCTTTTTCTTTGTCTAAATATGGATACAGATAAACTTTTACATTTTTCTTGAATAATTTCCCGAAAGCTTCCATAATTCCGCCAGGTAAATCGGCATAATATTGCTCATTGAAAATTTCGACCAAATTATTAACACCCATTGCTAAACCAACTTTGGTTTGATTTCGAGTGAATTTTGAGAAATAATCGACTAATTTATAATATTCAGAAAAGTTAGAAATGATAACATTGTAACCTAAACTACCAATAATATCAGCGCGATCTAAGAAATCTCGTTCATTCAATTCGCCTTCAAAACCAGAAGCAATCAAATTAGAAAGTGTAATTTCGAATAAAATTTCGGTATTATCTGTTCGAACATCATCTTCTTGTTTGAAAATCTCCAAACCACCTTTGAACATATCCATATTGACATTCATAAAAGGACGGAAAGAGCCACGAACAGCGAAGATATTTTTCTTGTATAATAAATCGGCAGGTAAAATATTTTTTCCCTGTGGATTGAAAACCGCAACATCAGTCATTCCATTTTTAACCAATTGAAGCGACATCAAACGATTATCAACATATTTGAATTGTGGACCACGAAAGTTAATCATGTCAATTTCTAACTGATCTTTATCCAACGTATCGTACAAAGATTTGATTAATTTTCGAGGATTATCGTAGTAATAATAAGCACCATAAATCAAATTAACACCCAAAACTCCTAAAGTTTCTTGTTGCAATTGAGCCGTATTTTCTTTGAATTTTACGTGAAAAATAATTTCGTTTGCTTTTTCTTCTTCTGCATTCAATTTGAAACGTAAACCAATCCAACCTTGACCTTCATTTTTCTTCGAATAATCAATTGTTGTCACTGTATTTGCGTACGTAAAAAATGCTTTTTCTTTGTAGTGATCGTGTATTAGACGCTCTTTCATCAATTCCATCTCATGATCCAGCATCTTTTTAAGGCGAGCTTGTGTCACATAACGACGATTTTCTTCTACACCATATATCGAATCGGACATTTCTTTGTCATAAGCACTCATCGCTTTTGCAACAGTACCCGAAGCAGCACCTGCGCGATAAAAAAAACGAACGGTCTCTTGACCTGCTCCAATTTCTGCAAAAGAACCGTATATTTTCGGATTCAAATTGATCTCTAAAGCTTTTTGTTTAGGAGTAAGAACTTGTTCTAATGCCATATTTTAATTTCAAATAGTTTGTGGTAAATTTACCAAATCATTATGGCTAAATCAAATATAAAAATACATTTTTTAGGAACTGGGACTTCGCAAGGAATTCCGATTATTGGTAGCGATCATCCGGTGTGTTTGTCGACCAATCAAAAAGATAAACGTTTGCGTTCTTCTTTGTTGTTAGAAAAAGATGGAAAGATTGTTACCATAGATAGTGGACCAGATTTTAGACAACAAATGTTGCGTTATAATGCGCAAAGATTGGACGGAATCCTGTATACACACGAACATAATGACCACGTTTTGGGATTAGATGATATCAGACCATTAGTTTTTAAATCTGGTGAGGATATGAATGTCTATGGTTTGAAACGGGTGTTGGATGAATTACACAATCGTTTTCCGTATATGTTTGCAGAGCAGAAATATCCAGGCGTACCAACTGTGATAGAAAATATTGTAGAAGAAGAAAAATTTTCAGTTGC
>RRZU011374797.1_pt1 | contig 16145 bp, 15 predicted proteins | sample 2165561 | NCBI WGS metagenome assembly RRZU01 (sample SAMN10456909, study PRJNA506462) | wastewater metagenome | isolation source: wastewater sludge | place: USA: Moscow, Idaho
ATTCGTGATGCCATCGGTAAGCGTGAGCTGCCCTATGCCCATAAAGCCGCCGAAATGATTGCCCTCAATGCCGGTGCCGCTTTGTATGTTGCAGGCATAGCTAGCACCTTAAAAGAAGGCGTGGCGCGCGCGCATGACACGATTTATACCGGTCTTGCCTTAGAAAAATTATCAGAACTTGTATCCTTCACTTCCGTGTTTAAGCAAGAGGCCGCTAATCCATGAGTATTCCAACGGTTTTAGAAAAAATTGTTGCACGTAAGCACGAAGAAGTGGCGCTACGTCAGCAAGTTGTTAGCGTCACCGAGTTGTATGCCCAAGCAGCGCAAGCCTCAGCTACCCGTGGCTTTGCCAATGCTCTGCAACAGCAAGTGCAGAAGAAATTACCCGCAGTGATTGCGGAAATTAAAAAAGCCTCGCCGAGCAAAGGTGTCTTGCGTGAGGACTTTGTGCCTGAATGGTTGGCAAAAAGTTATGCACAAGGCGGCGCAACCTGTTTGTCAGTCTTAACCGATATTGATTTTTTCCAAGGCGCGGATCGTTATCTGCAAGAAGCGCGTAACGCTTGCAAGCTGCCGGTGATTCGCAAAGACTTTATGGTTGATCCCTACCAGATTGTTGAAGCGCGTGCGCTGGGTGCTGACTGCGTCTTGCTGATTGCTGCTTGCTTGGATGACACACAAATGCTGGAACTGGCGGCTACCGCCAAAGAGTTGGGTTTAGATGTTCTGGCGGAAGTGCATGATGGTGTGGAGTTGGATCGCGTTTTGACTCATCTTGATACGCCGTTGGTGGGTATTAATAACCGCAATCTGCATAATTTTGAAGTGTCATTAGAAACGACCCTAGAGCTATTACCGCGTATTCCACAAGAGCGTTTGGTGATTACTGAAAGTGGTATTTTGCAGCGCACTGATGTTGAGTTGATGGAAATTAACAATGTGCATGCGTTCTTAGTCGGCGAAGCCTTTATGCGTGCTAACGACCCAGGCGCTGAGCTTAAGCGTTTGTTCTTCCCAAAGTAAACGAGCGCATAACAGGTACGGGTCAGTACGCGCCTGTTGTCTGTTTGCAGTATTTAGGTCGCGCAAGCATCGGTTAGTATGGTTAGCTATTGCAGTCAATAAAGGATCAAAAGTGTGAGTAAACCTTGGGTTTTAGGGCTTACCGGTGGCATAGGTAGCGGTAAAAGTGCTGCCGCTGATGCCTTTGTTGCGCTAGGTATTGAGGCGATTGATGCCGACCATGCTGCGCGTTGGGTGGTTGAGCCTGGGCGTCCTGCTTTAGAGCATATTGTTGATCGCTTTGGTGATGATGTCCTGCAGGCGGATGGTCAATTGAATCGCGCAGCCTTGCGCGAGCATATTTTTGCTGAGCCAGAGCAACGTCAGTGGCTTGAGCGTTTATTGCATCCGCTGATTCGTGCTGAGATTGATCAGTTTCTGGCGGCTGCGCAATCACCTTATGCCATCCTTGTGTCACCCTTGTTGGTTGAGTCTGGGCAGCATGAAGTGGTGCAGCGTGTGCTGGTGGTGGATGTGCCCACTGAAGTACAACTTGAGCGTGCTTTGCAGCGTGATCAAGTCTCTGAAGAGCAATTGCGCGCTATTATGCAGGTGCAACTTAAGCGTGATGAGCGTTTGCAGTATGCTGATGATGTGCTGTGTAATGCTGCAGATAAAGCCGCTTTGCAGAAAGAAGTTGCCCGTTTGCATGACTATTATTTAACTTTAAAAGGGGGTCAAGCATGACTTCAGTAAAGACAGTTGCCTGTCCAACCTGTGAAAAGCCAGTGGAGTGGGGCGAGCAAAGTCCGTCACGTCCGTTTTGCAGTGAGCGTTGTAAGTTGATTGATCTGGGTGCTTGGGCATCCGAAGAGCATGCCATTCCAGGTGAACCTGATTTAGATGCGATCTTTGATGATGATTTTAATAGCTAATACGCCCATTAGTTGCTGCGAAACGCTCTTGTAGCAACTGGCTACGTCTGCGATAGCGGTCTTTGATGATCAGTGTTTGCTAGATACAGTGTGTGCCAGTGACGCTATTGCCGTTCTTCCCTCAAGAGCACATCCTGTGCTCAATTCGGGCGCTACGCCATCCATGGCTACGCTGGTCACGGCAACAGTGCCATTCGCCGTTAACCATCTATATTGCTTGCAGGTTTAGCTAAGATTCTAACTGCTATATTTCTTAAATTTTGCGAGCAGTGCCTAGTGCTCATGAGTACTGTAGTGCAGAGCGTACGTTGCATTTGTGGTTGAACATCTGTGTTTCTCAAGTCTTGCCAGCAACACCTATGCTTAATGAGTACTGTGGTGTAGCTGTGCAGAGCGTAGCCAAGGATGGCGAAGCGCCGGCGTTGAACCCTGGATGGGTTCATCGACGGAAGAACAGCTATAGCACAGTACGGCATGCGCACATACCTGCTGCATTTAACCTAACTTAATCGTATTAAAATCAAGTTGATTGAACTGCCTTAGTGCCACCCAAGTAGCGCATCAACACATTCAACAACACGCCATACAGCGGAATAAACAACAGTAAACTGATTAAAATTTTAATCACATAATCAACGATCGCAATCTCCACCCAGTGCTCAGCCATAAAGGCGTTGCTGCTGGCCCAAAAGGCGATGGCGAAGAACACAAAGGTATCGAGTAAATTACCCAGTACCGTTGAGGCAGTGGGTGCAACCCACCATTGCTTGAGCTGGCGCAATCGATCAAACACCTGAATATCCGCCAGTTGCCCCACCGCATAAGCGGCAAAGCTGGCCAGCGAAATACGCAGTACAAAGGTATTGAGCACCAGTAAAGATTCAGCCCCACGAAAACTGCCTTCCTGAAACAACACCGACACCATATAAGACACTAGCAAAGCTGGCAGCATGACATAAGCAATCACCCGCCGCGCAGGCTGTTTACCCAGTAAGCGCACCGTGAGATCAGTGGCGAGGAAAATAAATGGAAAGCTAAATGCTCCCCAGGTGGTTTGCCAGCCAAATAGCTGCATGGGGAATTGCACCAGATAGTTACTGGCAATCACAATAAAAATGTGGAACGCAATCAGCGTTGCCACCGCCGCACCTTGCCGTGGGCCGGATAGAGCAAACATAAGACACCTTTTTGAATGGGGTGAGGGAACCATAAAAGCCTAAACTTAGGCGTTGCGAATGCGCACTATACGCCAGTTGCTCGCGATAATCAGGTCCAGCGCTAAAGTGCGCCTACTGCAGCCAAGTGTAATCCAGGGATTGAGCCTGAATGCAGCGATTGCTTACAACTGCTCATAAAGCAATGCTGCACTGAGTAGAACAAATAAGCTGAAGATGGTTTTTAGAACATTTTGTGGCAAATTATGTGCGGCCCTTACACCGTAGCCCACGGTGAGGACACCACCAATGGCCATCGCTAAACCTGTGCCGCAGTTTACATTGCCATGCATGCTGTAGGTCACTAATGTGGCAGCAGTGGTGGGTACCGCAATGGCTAAAGATAAACCTTGCGCAACCACTTGGCTGGCACCAAAAAACATGGTCAATACCGGCGTCGCAATCACAGCGCTACCCACACCAAATAGCCCACCAAAGAAACCTGAAATACTACCGAGACCCGCAAAATAGGGCCATGGGAATTGACGTAAGCCTGCGCTGGTACGCTTGACATACATCTGCAGCATCGTCCAGATCGCAATAAAAACCAGAAAACCAATAAAGATTTTACGCATCGTGCGGTGGTCTAAATCAATTGCAATCAGTGCGCCAAACCATGATAAAGCAAACGCGCAACCACCCAGCAAGATCGCCGTGCGCCACTGAAGACGATTACGTTGATTGTATTTGTAGATACCTAAAACAATATTAGGTACGACCATCGCCAAAGCCGTACCTTGGGCTAATTGTTGGTCCATACCGTAGAGTAGGCTTAAGGTTGGAATAGCAAACAGCCCACCGCCAATACCCAATAAACCACCGAATAAACCCAGCACTGCACCAATGGCAATATTAATAATAAATTCGGTCATATGATGCAGAGCCTTTGCTAGTGTGGGTAGGTGTTATGTCAAAAAAGCTAACAACACAGCACTCGAGATTGGATGACGGCAAACAGTCAGCTCGATGCGCTGTAAAAGTGGATTTGTTTTGCAGAGCGCATGATGACAAACTGCGCAGCGTTTTGTATATATGCTTTATTTTAACACTGCGTTAGCTTTTAGTTAACGCGAGAGGTCCGTCATGATCCACTTTGACCTAGCTGATTTACGCTTATTTATTAATATTGCCGAAACACCGAGCATGACCCAAGGTGCACGCAAGTCTTTTATGTCTACGGCGGCAGCCAGTAACCGTATTAAAAAACTTGAAGAACAGATGGGGCTGCGTTTGCTCTATCGTGATTCTCAGGGGGTCGAGTTGACCACAGCGGGCGAGACCATGCTCAAGCATGCGCGGATTATGCTGCGCCAAGTGCAGTATTTAGAAAATGAGCTGTCGGAGTTCAGTGAACAGCATGTGGGGCATATTCGTATTTTTGCTAATACCACCGCGGTGACTGATTTTTTACCAGAAATCTTAGCTGTCTTGATGGTGCAGCATCCGCAGTTAACCATTGATTTGCAAGAACGGGTCAATCTTGAAGTGTTGCGTGGCGTGGCTGAGGGTGCGAGTGATATTGGTATTACTGCAGGCCCCATTAAAGCTCAAGGTTTAGAAGTGATACATTTTCGCACCGACCGTTTAGTGGTGGCCACTCATCAAGCCCACCCTTTAGCTGCTCACGCAGCGCTGACGTTAGAAGATACTTTGGCGTATCCGCATATCTGTCTGCAAGAAGCCTCCAGTTTATTGCGTTTTTTAAAGAATCAGGTGGATGCTTTGCAGCGTGAGTTAAACGTGCGGATTCAAGTGTTTGGCTTTGAATCAATGTGCCGCATGATTGAAGCTGGTGTGGGTATTGGCATCATGCCGCAGTCGGCCGCGCTGCGCTATCAACAGACTATGGGGTTAAACATCATTGAACTGCATGAGCCTTGGGCGGTACGTGAGCGTAGTATTGTGGTGCGTGATGCGCAGGCATTACCCGAATATGTCAAAACTTTAATCCAGCTATTAATCCAGTAATCAACATATCATCAGTGAGTGCGCGCAGTGAATCAGCTGTATTGCGTCAGTCCGTAGAGGTAGCAGCATGACATCAGCAAAACCGCGCTGGCGCCATTTATTATGGTTGGCGTTATTTTTTATTATTTTGCTCTGGCCGATTCAGCGCTTAGTGGAAAGCTATTACTTAGAAGGTTTGCAGCGCAAAAATGGGCAAACCTTAGATTTGTTTGTCGCGAACCTGACGGGTACTTTGCAGCGCTATGAGGTTTTACCGCAGATTTTAGCGCGCTTACCCAGCATGCAGCAGGCCTTGCTCAGTCCTGATGACGACCAGGTATTGCAACATGCCAATCACTTGCTTAAAGGCTTGCAGCAGCAAACAGGCGCTGACGTGATTTATTTAATGGATATGCAAGGCTTGGCGTTAGCCGCATCCAATTGGGATGCCGAGCGTAGTTTTGTAAATAATAATTACTCCTTTCGCCCTTATTTTCGCGACGCGTTAAAGGGGCAAACCGGAGAGTTTTTTGGCTTAGGTAATATCTCGTTTAAGCGTGGCTATTATTTTGGTAGTGCTGTGTATTCTGACGGAGTGATGATGGGGGTGATTGTGGTCAAAGTTGACCTGGATTACACGGAAGCCCTGTGGGGTAAAACGCCAGAACAGTTAATGGTGACCGATAAAAATGGCGTGGTCATTTTAGCCTCACAGCCCGATTGGCGCTTTAGGGCAACCCGTGATCTAACCGAGCAAGAACAACTCAGTATTGCCGAGCACCAGCCTTACACTTCAGTGAATCCTCAGCGTATCGATCTGCAACCTAACGATTGGCTGACCTTTGAGCAAGACTTGCATGAGATAGGTTGGCAGGTGAGTATTTTCGCGCCGCAACGCTTAATTAAAGAACCCATTCGCACGGCATTGGCGGTGGTGGCAGCTTCATTATTGGCGGTGCTGTTGATTTTGGGTTTATTGATGCAGCGTCGTCGTCATTATCTTGAGCGCATTGCCATGGATGCTCATGCAAAACGGGTTCTTGAAGATAACGTGCGCACCCGTACCCAAGATTTACAAACCCTCAATAACCGCCTTAAACAAGAGGTATTAGAGCGTGAGTCAGCCCAACAAGAACTCGTGCGTGCGCAAGATGAGTTGGTACAAGCAAGTAAATTATCCGCGTTGGGTATTATGTCAGCCAGTATCAGTCATGAGCTCAATCAACCACTGGCTGCCATTCGTAGTTACACAGATAACGCGAAAATTTTACTGGATAAACAACGCTTTGCTGAAGTGCGTTCCAACTTGAATTTGGTCGCACAGTTGACTGAGCGTATGGCATCGATTATCAGCCATTTGCGCGCCTTTGCTCGTCGTGACCGTCTAGCCTCGGAGCATGTGGCTTTACAGCCAGCGATTGAGGATGCTTTGGCCTTGACCGCCAAGCGGCAGCGCAGTTTACAGGTGGAAATTATTCGTGATGTGCCCGATGCCGCCTTGTGGGTTGAGGCTGGTGAAACGCGTTTGCGCCAAGTGCTGAGTAATTTGATCAGTAATGCCTTGGATGCTCTGAGTGAAAAAGGCCTGCCGCGACGTATTTGGCTCAATACTCGGGTGGAAGAGGGTTGGGTGGTATTGATCTTGCGTGATAATGGTCCAGGTTTTACCGAACAGGCCTTAGAGCAAGCCTGCGAGCCGTTTTATACCACTAAAACTAGTGCTCGCGGTCTAGGTTTGGGCTTGGCGATTTGTGCAACGCTAATTAAGGCCCTGCAAGGACGGTTGTTATTTGCCAATTATCCTGAGGGCGGTGCACAAGTGACTTTATATTTACGTGAGATTCCATCTGCAGTGAATTTACGTTCGAGCGAGGATCGTTTTGAATGATACAGATCAGCCATGCAACTGATGTGCTGCTACTCGATGATGATGTTCATTTGCGTACAGCCTTATCGCAAACCTTTGATTTAGCCGGTTTGCGCGTGCAAGCTTACGGCAGTGCTGAGGGTATTTTGTCTGCCTTGCCTGAGCAGTGGGCCGGGGTTTTAGTCACAGATATCCGTATGCCCGGCATGAATGGTCTGGAGTTGCTGGAGCAGTTACAGCGCTTTGATCAAGAGTTACCCGTGTTGCTGATTACCGGCCATGGTGATGTGCCCTTGGCTGTGCAAGCGATGCGTATTGGCGCGTATGACTTTTTACAAAAGCCTTTTGCCAGTGAATTATTACTTGATAGCGTGCGGCGTGCTTTAGCAGTGCGCCGCTTGGTTTTAGAGAATCGCTCCTTACGTTTGGCTTTGAGTGAGCAGCACATGCTGGGTGAGCGTTTATTAGGCCATTCACCCAATGTGCAGCGTTTGCGTAATCAAGTCAGTGCTTTAGCTAACATTCAAGCTGATGTGCTGATTTTAGGTGAAACCGGCAGCGGAAAAGAAGTAGTGGCGCGCGCTTTACATGATTTGTCTTCGCGTTGTGCTGCACCTTTTGTGGCGATTAATGCCGGTGCTTTAGCTGAGTCGGTGATTGAAAGCGAGTTGTTTGGCCATGAAAGTGGCGCTTTTACCGGGGCGCAAAAACGCCGTATTGGTAAATTTGAATATGCCAATGGCGGCACTATTTTTCTGGATGAAATCGAAAGCATGAGCTTGGATGTGCAGGTAAAGTTGCTGCGCTTATTGCAAGAGCGTGTGGTCGAACGCGTGGGCTCTAATCAACTCATTCCCTTGGATATCCGCGTGATTGCCGCCACTAAAGAAGATTTGTTGGCCGCTGCAGATGCTGGGCGCTTCCGTGCGGACTTATATTATCGTCTCAATGTTGCACAAATTAATATTCCTGCGTTACGTCAACGCAGTGAAGATATTCTGCCGCTGTTTCAGCACTTTGTTGATGTCGCTTGTGAGAAATACAAAGTGGCGCAGGTAGAGTTAAGCACCGCAATTCGTGCGGTATTGTTGGGTCACGATTGGCCGGGTAATGTGCGTGAGTTGCAAAATGCAGCTGAACGTTTTGTGCTGGGGTTGGATTTAGGCATTGCAGCAATGCCAGCGCTACAGACGTTACCAAGCAGTGATTTACCACTCAATGAGCAAGTTGAAGCTTTTGAGCGCAGCTTGATTGCCAGTGAATTACTCAATCCGCATCACTCGCTACGAGAAGTAGCAGAGGCGTTGCAACTGCCGCGTAAAACTTTGCATGATAAATTGCGTAAATATGACCTGCATTTTGTAAGTTCTGGCGATAATTCGCCGTCAGTTGATTTTTGATGGCGGATTTTCGCCATGCCGGGCAGTAAATAGCAACTCGAGCCTTGAATAGTTTGTCTGTTGAGCAGCGCTGGTATCTGGTTTTTCGACTTTAGTCGTATGCAAGAGCAGTAGGTATGTAATTTGCGTTACATATAAAGCACGCGTGATTAAACACGTGGCCAACAACAGATTATGTCGCCTTTGGCGGCACTGACTATTCAAAGTAAGAGGAAATTTTAATGCTTAAAATGACCGCTAAAGCACTGGTTTGTGCTGTTTCATTGGGACTGGCTGGGTTGGCCAACGCTGCTGAGCCCATCGTCATTAAATTCTCACACGTGGTAGCTGAGCACACGCCTAAAGGCCAAGGTGCGCTGCTGTTTAAAAAACTGGCTGAAGAGCGTTTACCGGGTCAAGTTAAAGTTGAGGTGTACTCCAACTCATCTTTATTCGGTGACGGTAAAGAAATGGAAGCGTTATTGCTGGGCGATGTGCAGTTAATTGCGCCATCCTTAGCTAAATTTGAGCACTACTCAAAACCTATCCAAATTTTTGACTTACCCTTCTTATTTGACGATATGGAAGCGGTTGATCGCTTCCAAAAAGGTCCAGTGGGTAAAGAACTATTAACCTCGATGGAAGATAAAGGCATCACCGGTTTGGGCTACTGGCACAATGGTTTGAAGCAGCTATCTGCTAACAAAGCACTGCGTACGCCTAAAGATGCGCGCGGACTAAAATTCCGCGTACAAGCCTCTGCTGTATTGGATGAGCAGTTTAAAGCACTGCGTGCTAATCCGCGTAAAATGAGCTTTGGTGAAGTGTATCAAGGCCTACAAACCGGCGTAGTCAATGGTGCAGAAAACCCGTACTCCAATATCTACTCACAAAAAATGCATGAAGTGCAAAAGTACATCACTGAGTCAAACCACGGTTTGCTCGACTATATGGTGATTACTAACACTAAATTTTGGAATGGTTTACCGGCTGATGTGCGCACTGAACTGAGCAGCATCATGGAAGAAGTGACTGTTGAAGTGAACAAGCATGCTGAAGAGCTGAATCAGCGCGATAAGCAATCGATTGTTGATAGTGGTAAAAGTGAAATCATTACTTTAACCAAAGAGCAGCGTGATCAATGGCGTGATCAGGTTAAACCAGTATGGAAAAAGTTTGAAAAAGAAATTGGTGCAGAGCGCATTCAAGCTGCCGAAGCATCGAATCAGCAGTAAGAGTCAGACCTTAGCGTAGCGTTATGTTGCGCTAAGGTTACTATGTAGCTGACACATAGCGCCGCTGTGCGTTATGTGTTTCTGGAGAATATTTATGAATGCGATACGCCTGATCTGGGATCGCTTTGAGGAAGGCTTTATTGTTTTCCTGCTGGCGGCCATGACGCTGGTCACCTTTGTTTATGTCATTTTAAATAACTTGTACACCCTGTTTTATGTGGCGGGTGAGTATTTTTCTGAGCGCTCTGAAGGCGCTTCGGAGTTTTTTTACGGTATTGGCGATTTTGTTTTAGATATTGTCCAGAGCATGACTTGGAGTAACGCCTTAACCAAAGCGCTCTTCGCTTGGCTGATCTTTTTTGGTTTGGCCTATGGTGTGCGCATTGGTGGGCATATCGGGGTGGATGCGTTAGTTAAATTAGCGTCACGGCCAACTCAGCGCCTGATTGCGATTGTCGCCTGCTTATTTAGTTTGGGGTATGCAGGCTTATTGACAGTGGCAAGTTTCGAATGGATTTCGACATTAATGAACGCAGCCATTGGTGCCGATGACTTAGGTCAGTTTGGCGTTAAACAATGGCACATTGGCGCGATTGTGCCGATTGGCTTTGCATTGGTTTTTATTCGTTTTATGGAAATTTTGGTGCGTATTTTGCGCAATGAACAAGTGAATTTAGGTCTGGCTGATGAAGCCGCTGATGCGATGAAATTAACTGAGACAGAGGACTCTAAGTCATGACGATTCCCTTTCTGTTTCTAGCGTTGTTTGCGCTGATGTTTATTGGTGTGCCTGTTGCTATTTCTTTGGGTTTAGCAGGCTCAGTCACCATTATTTTATTCAGTCCGGACTCAGTGCGCTCATTGGCGATTAAGCTGTTTGAGACCAGTGAACACTACACATTGTTAGCCATTCCGTTCTTCTTGCTGGCCGGTTCATTTATGACCACCGGTGGTGTGGCACGACGTTTAATCGACTTTGCCAACGCCAGTGTCGGTCACATCCGTGGTGGCTTGGCTATTGGTGCGGTGATGGCCTGTATGTTGTTCGCAGCATTATCGGGCTCCAGTCCGGCCACTGTTGCCGCAGTCGGCTCGATTGCGATTGCCGGTATGGTGCGCTCGGGTTATCCGCAGCCGTTTGCCGCAGGTATAGTCACCAACGCTGGTACCTTGGGTATCTTGATCCCGCCATCAGTGGTGATGGTGGTTTACGCTGCAGCGACTGAAACCTCGGTTGGTACTTTGTTTATGGCCGGTGTGGTACCGGGCTTGCTGCTTGGCTTAGTACTGATGGTGGCGATTTACATTATTGCGGTGAAGAAAAACCTTCCAGCTCTACCTCGTGCAACTCTGGGTGAGTGGCTCGGTGCTGCGCGTAAAGCGGTATGGGGTTTGCTGCTGATGGTGATTATCCTCGGCGGTATTTATTCTGGAATGTTCACCCCCACCGAAGCTGCAGCAGTGGCGGCGGTGTATTCAGCCTTTATTGCGCTCTTTGTTTACAAAGATATGCGCCTTACCCAAGCGCCGAAAGTGGTGTTGGAGTCGGCCAAGCTCAGCATTATGCTGATGTTTATTATTGCCAATGCCATGTTGTTTGCCCACGTGTTAACCACTGAGCAAATCCCGCAGCAAATCACCTCGATGGTGTTAGAGGCAGGTCTTGAGCCATGGATGTTCTTATTGGTGGTCAATATTGTGCTGCTGATTGCCGGTGCCTTTATGGAACCCTCAGCCATTATCTTGATTTTGGCGCCGATCCTCTTCCCAATTGCAGTACAACTGGGCATTGATCCAATTCACCTAGGTATCATTATGGTGGTGAATATGGAGATTGGTTTGATTACCCCGCCAGTGGGGCTCAACCTCTTTGTCACCTCGGCAGTTACGGGTATGCCGTTATCTGAAGTGATTAAGGCGGCGATGCCTTGGTTGATGCTGTTACTGGGCTTCTTGGTGATTATCACCTATGTCCCAAGTGTGTCGCTGGGCTTACCGCGGATGCTCGGGATGTAAGTTTTATAAGTGTTACGTGGTACTCAAACGGCTGGTTGCTTAATGCTCCAGCCGTTTTTTATTGGTGGGATTTTGAAGTTTTTCGGAGTCAGTCGTAGGGCATGATACTGTGCAGGGGTATGGATATAGCTGTGAGCGAGAATCAATGCGTTTATTGATAGCAATCGACTGATGATTAATTTTTAAATACATAACTCAATTAAGAAGGACATTGAACGTGCAGTACGCTTTTCCCTTGCTCGCCGTTATTTTTTGGGCCGCCAATACGGTCGTAAATAAAATGACAGTGGGTGTGATCTTTCCAGCAGAGATTGGTTTTTATCGCTGGGTGTTTGCCGCTGCTTTATTTACGCCCTTTATTCTGCGTTCAGTTATCGCCAATTGGAGCAATATTGGTCCCCATTTAATTAAAATATTTATCCTCGGTTTACTGGGGATGGCGATTTATCAAAGCCTAGCGTACTTTGCTGCACCAAAAACCTCAGCCACGCATATGGGAATTATTTTATCCTTGATGCCGATGATGTCGTTGAGTATGGCCATCATTGCTTTAGGCCAGCGCTTGACTATGGGCGCTATAGTCGGGGCAATCTTTTCATTTTTAGGTGTGTTGCTGGTCGTGAGTCATGGTGATCTGTGCAATATAGCTCAGCAGGGCATCAATATGGGTGACGTGATGATGCTGATCGCGACATTAGCCTATGCGGTGTACAGCACCTTATTAAAGTATTGGCAGATGGACATTCCAGCGCTGCAGTTGTTGTATCTGCAAATGCTGGTGGCGGTGATTGTCTTATTTCCACTGTTTTGGTTTTCAGAAAAGACCGGTTTAAACAGCACAAATTTACCTTTGGTGTTATTTGCCTGTGTCTTTGCTTCCATTGCCGCGCCTTTGGCTTGGATGCATGGCGTACGAGTTTTAGGGCCGAGTCGTACATCAGTGTTTTTTAACTTGATGCCCATTTTGACCATTATGATTGCGGCTTTAGTGTTGTCGGAGCAGCTTGAGCTGTACCACGCGTTAGGTGGTGGTTTGACCTTGTTTGGAGTGGTGGTGTCTGAGCGCTGGAAGCGGCCATTAAGGCGCAGTGTGGATGTATAACGCGCGAATATGCAGTTAAAAACAGGGCAGCTACTTTAAAAAATCATAGCGTTATTTGGTTATCGGGCTAATTAATGTTATGGTTTTTTGCTGTCGCAAATACAAGAAATAAGCAATATTTGCGCATCTTCCGACTCAGGTCGGCTTATCGCTGTAGGGGATGTCTCCGGTCTGCTACTGGTAGTTGTCTGGTTGACGCATGATGCGTTGGCCTTATTTGCCTGTTACAGCAATTCTTTTATGCACTCTCAAGGCCCATCTTGCTGACCTTGTTGAGGCGCGCAATATCGCTGTGTGTAACATTCGTCCTGCTTATGATGGTTATACATGGCATAAGGAGTAAGAATGTTTCAATTTTCAACAAGTAGTGCGTTGCTGATCCTGCTGGGATTTTATGGCATCACTTTTCTTCTCACATTACGCATTGGAAAAAAACAAGAAAACGCCGACGGTTATATGACCGCTAATGGCTCGGTGGGCTATGGCATGTCGGCGGCAAGCATGACCGCCACCTGGATTTGGGCGGCATCCTTTTATGCGGCTGCCAGTTCAGGCTATAAATATGGTATTTCCGGCGCGATTCACTATGGTTTTTGGGGTGCGCTGATGATTCTCTTTATCTACCCCTTTGGCCGACGCTTTCGCAAACTCGCCCCCAATGCCCATACCCTTGCCGAGATTATGCACGCCCGTCATGGCAGTTCCAGTCAGATGATTCTGGCAGGCTCCAACGTGGTTGGGAGTGTGATTAGCTTGATGGTGAACTTCACTGCAGCGGGTGCGCTAGTGGATATTCTCTCGCCCTTGAGCTTTGTGCAGGGTGTGATGATTGCAGGCTTTGGTGTGTTGTCTTATACCTTATGGTCTGGCTTTAGAGCCTCGGTCTACACCGACTTTGCCCAGTTGGTGGCGATGATTTTAGCTGCGGTGGTTATTATACCGATGATCTTCTTCCAGCTCGGTGGCCCGACTCTGTTTGAAACTGGGATGTCCAACCTCACTCTTGAGCAGCAAGACTTCTTTTCTACGACGGCCATTTTAGAGCAGGGCGCACCTTTCTTTGTAGCGGTGCTGGCCTATGCCATTGGTAACCAAACTATTGCTCAGCGTTTATTTGCCGTACGTGAAGATTTGATTAAACCCAGCTTTATTACCGCAACTATTGGCTATGGCTCGATTGTGATTGGCTTGGGGATGCTGGGTTTATTGGCCTTGCTGGCTGGAGTGACGCCGATTGATGGTGATTTAAACAACTTGATCCCACAAATGGCTGCAACGTACTTGCCGCCCTTTATGGTGGCCATGCTGTTTATTATGGTGATTGGCTCGCTTTCATCCACTGCTGACTCGGATCTGTCAGCTTTATCAGCGATTGTCATGACCGATGTGTACGGTAAGCATATTGCGAAAAACAAACCTGACCCACAAAAAATGCTTTGGGTCGGGCGTTTCACTATGGTGGTTGCAGCGTTGCTGGGAGTGGTATTTGCTAGTTTAAAACTGGATATCCTCTCCATGCTGATCTTTGTCGGCGCCTTATGGGGCTCGATTGTATTCCCAGTGATTGCCAGCCTGTACTGGAATCGCGTGACGAACGCAGCCTTTACTGTCTCGGTTGCGGTGTCGTTCCTGTTGTTCTTGATTGTGCGCTTTAACTGGTTGCCGATTGAGGGTGCAGTTGCAGTGTTCTTTGAGATTTTCGCTGCTGTGGGTGGTGGGGTCGTGATTGGCTTGATGACTTTTGGCTTTTTTGGTCGTATGGCTGGTTTAATCATCGGCGCTATCACGGCATTAGTTTTAGTGTTCTTTACTGTAGGTTTCTTGCGTGAGTACATTGTTTTGCTCAGCTCGTTAACGGCCTATGGCGCAAGTACAATTGTGTGCACCTTAATGACCTTACGCAGCAAAGCTCCAGACTTTAATTTCGAGAGCATTGATGAGCGCGTGATTGAGTTCCACAAAGAAGCAGAAGTTTAAGGAGAGTTAAGATGTCGACATTTGCATTAACAGTCTATGTACTGATGTGGCCGGTGTTATCCACTCTAGTGCTGTTGACGCTCTGCGTCGCGCTAGTCAGAGATATACGCCAAGCTAAGAAAGACGGTGACTCATTGGTCTAGTAAGCCTTAGGCAGGCCTGTAGCGCAGGCTGGCTAGAGTCTTAGTAAATCTGTTGCAGCTCTGAGTTGCAATATCATAAAAATCCGCACCACAGGTCTGAACTGGCCTGTGGTGCGGATTTTTTGCTTTTTGGAAGATTAATAGCAGGGGAGGTGGTTGGTATAAAAACATATGCTAAGCAGCAGTGCATTGTTATTATCTTTTGTCATAGGTTAGGTGCGATTTCAGGCCATGATGGACAACACATTTATCTGGGATACGAGGAAATAGTATGAGTAAAATCTCTTGGGGTAAGCTAAGTATCCTTTCTGCTGGAATGGCGTTAGCGTGTTCTAGTTTTATGACTGTAGCGGCAGAACAGACGCAAAGTCTGAGGCCTGAAAATGTTCAGGTCCCCGGTTATTATCGGATGGCATTAGGCGATGATATAACAGTGACTGCCTATTATGACGGCCAGTCCCATATGCCAAACGCCGTGATGAAAAATACTGACGGTCTGGATCTGGATGGGCTGTTACAAGCGATGTATGTGCCGGTCAGCAAAGAAGGTACGCAAACCTCTGTGAATGCTTATCTGATCCAGCAGGGCGAGCGTCATACACTCATTGATGCGGGCGCTGCCAAATGCTTTGGCGCTAGCTTAGGCAACTTGGTCGAGAACATTAAGGTGTCTGGCGTCAGTCCTGAAGAGATTGATGAGGTTATCGTTACTCATATGCATCCGGACCACGCCTGTGGTGCAACGAATCCAGACGGTACCGCGGCGTTTGCCAATGCTGAGTTCGTAGCGCCTAAAGAGGATGCAGATTACTGGTTGAGCGAATCAATCGCTAACTCTGTGCCAGAGACTGAGCGTGCTTTCTTTGCGGATGCGCGTCGCACCGTTGCGCCCTACAAGGCTGCTGGTAAATTCCGGACCTTTAAAACAGGTGAATCCCCAGTGCCTGGGATTGAGAGTGTTGATGAGGCGGGGCATTCACCGGGGATGAGCGGTTACTTGGTTGGCAGCGCTGATAAGCAGCTGTTGGTCTGGGGGGATGTGATGCACAGTCATGCCGTGCAGTTCAAGCATCCTGAGGTTACGGTAGTCTTTGACCATGATCCAAAGGCGGCGATTGCAACCCGTATACGCATCTTGCAGCAGGCTATGCAAGATAAGTTGTGGGTTGCTGCGGCTCACTTACCTTTTCCTGGGATAGGCCATGTGGTGGCTGATGGTGATGCTTACCGCTGGATTCCGGTAGAGTACAATCCGGTTCGTTAAGTGAAGTTAAATAAGGCCGTCTGGATAGATATCTAGACGGCCTTTTTGTTGATCAAATTGCC